>Ga0308405_1000005_pt1 | contig 229428 bp, 216 predicted proteins | sample HotsprSampleMS13_FD_203473 | JGI IMG/M metagenome (GOLD analysis project Ga0308405, IMG submission 203473) | Hot spring phototrophic mat microbial communities from Mushroom Spring, Yellowstone National Park, Wyoming, United States - 20060912_MS13 ...
ATTAGACACAATGTGGAAAAATTTTAAAACAGATCTAGGTATTTCTGCAACTGAAGTAAGAACAGATTATATAAGGTTTAATAATACAACTATTTCAACTGTATATGTTCCTCAGACAAAACAAATACCAAATTTAGGAACACTTCAATCAGGCAACCGCGCATTTTCAGAAACACGGCCTGACTATGGCGAACCAATACCACAAGATTATACTTTTACATACCACAGAACTTGGCAACAAGCAGCGTTTGCTTTAGCATTAGGATATTATAGTTTGTATGAAGACAGAGACAACCCTCCAACTATAACTTTAGTTTCTCCTTCAACTACAACGGTTCTTTCTGCTCAGGTAAATATTCAAGCAAATATAAAAGATGATTTTGGTCTTTCAAAAGTTGAACTATGGATAGACAACCAAAAACTTTTTGAAGAAATTTCGTTTGATACAAATTCATATATACTTAATTATCCTTGGGATAGTACTTCTGTGTTAGATGGTACACATACATTAAAAATTGTTGCAGTTGATAACAGTACACAAACAACACAAGTTGACTACAGAATCACAACTGATAATAACCCGGCGCCATATGTTGAAATTTTATCACCACAAAATAATAGTTATGTAAGTGGTGTTGTTAAGATTAACATAAAAGCAGAAGATAATACTGATGTTGTACCAAACGGGTTGTACATTTTGAAAACAAACAAAAACAAAATTTTCTTTGTTTTAGTTGCAAGATAATTGTTGTTTCTTAAATCTTAATAGTGGGGAGGATAAATTTTATGAAAGATTTTATAAAAGTAATAAGATGTTTGTTATTATTATTTGTCGTTTCTCAAATTTATTCTCAAGTTACTGTCAATATAAATACACTGCAGGAACGTAATCTAATAAGTCCGTATATATATGGAGTTAACCAAGATATACAAGGAGTTATACCTACAGTACGAAGAATTGGGGGGAACAGAATGACTGGATACAACTGGGAGAACAACGCATCAAACGCTGGCAGTGATTGGTACCACAGCAGTGATGATTTTTTATGTTCTATTTTAGGTATTCCTTCAGCAGAACGAAACCTCCCAGGCCGTGTACTAACTGTTTTTCATAACCAATCGTTGCAGGTAGGTGCAAAAAGTTTGATTACTTTACAAATGGCAGGTTATGTTGCTAAGGATAAAAATGGGACAGTATCAGAAGCAGAGACAGCGCCGTCACCAAGATGGTGTGAAGTAAAATTTAAGAAAAGCGGTTCTTTATCTCTTCAACCCGATGTAAATGACAACTATGTTTATATGGACGAATGTATTAATTTTCTGATAAACACATATGGATTGTCAACTTCTACAAGAGGTGTTTTTGGATATATTTTAGATAACGAACCTGCATTATGGCCACATACTCATCCGAGAATACATCCAAGTACAACAACTTGTATTGAATTAGTTCAAAAATCTACTACATTAGCAACAGTTATAAAAGATTTAGATCCTAATGCATTAGTATTTGGTTATGAACCTTATGGATTTATGGCTTATTATAGTTTACAAAATGCACCTGATTGGGACCAAGTTAAAACTTCAAACCATAGGTGGTTTATAGATTATTATTTACAAAAATTTAAAGAAGAATCTGATAGACAAGGAAGAAGGTTGTTAGATGTTCTTTCAATTCACTGGTATCCAGAAGCAACTTCTTCGTCTGGTATAAGGATAACTTCTGAAAGTGATGTTTACAGAGATATAAGTATAGCACGAGTACAAGCACCACGTACTTTATGGGATCCTACTTATAAAACTTCAGTTAAAGGACAGACCACTGCTGGTGAACGAAGTTGGATTAACCAATGGTTTCCAGAATACTTGCCATTACTACCTAATATTAAACAATCTATAGATACATTTTACCCAGGGACAAAACTAGCTGTAACAGAATTTAATTATGGCGGTAAAGACCATATTTCAGGAGGTATAGCATTAGCAGATGTTTTAGGTATATTTGGTAAATATGGTGTGTTTGCAGCTACAAGATGGAGTGATAGTGGTACATATGCAGCAGCTGCGTATAATATATATTTAAACTACAATGGTGTAGGTGGTAAGTTTGGAAATACCTCAGTTAAAGCTGAGACAAGTAATATTGAAGATTTACCTGTATATGCTTCAATAGAGGATAACAATTATAGTAAACTTAATATTATAGTTATAAATAGAAATTATGATAACAACATAAATGTAACATTTCAAATTACAGCACAGACAAATTATCAATCAGCAGAGGTTTGGGGTTTTGATTCAAACTCTTCACAAATTATTCAACGTACACCTGTAACAAACATTTCAAATAATACATTCACTTATACAATACCAAAATTTTCTGTATATCATTTTGTTTTATCAGGAACACAAGCAACAAATAATCCTCCTACTACTCCACAAAAACCTCAAGGGCCAACTTATGGGTACAGATATTCATCATACACGTTTACTACCACAGCAACAGATCCTGACGGAGATATGATACAATATGTTTTTGATTGGGGAGATGGCAGTATCTCAACATCAACATTATTTTATTCTGGTGCTACTGGTTATGCTCAACATTATTATGTAGGAGCAGGTACTTATACTATAAAAGTTAAAGCAGTAGATACAAAGTTAGCAGAGTCAGGTTGGTCAGAACCTTTTACAATATATATTTCTTCAGATATAATGATTTCTAAACCTAAATATATTGTATATGATGGTGAGACATCAACAACTAATTATTCTTCAGGTGGTGGTTGGGCAGCACCTACTGGCTCAACTTTAAGGGAAGTTACTACAGAATATAATTCTTATAACCATTCTTTAGAGTTAAGCTTGAAATGGGATAACTGGTTGGGTGGTGCTGGATACAACTGGGCAGGATGGTGGCAACAAAATAAAATTCTTAATTTAAACCAATTTGAAAGTGTTGAATTTTGGATAAAGGTTTCTTCAATACCAGCTAATGCAAAAATTAATTTTCAGTTGAAAGATTCTACAAATGCTCTAACTAACGAAATTGATATAATACCTTATTTAGGTTCTAATTATATTGGTGTATGGAAAAAAGTAGAGATACCATTAACAGAGTTTAGTGGGATAGATTTTAGCAATGTTTGGGAAATACAGATAGGTGTTACTGGTGTGCAAACAGGTAACGCGTTGTTTTATATAGATGATATTGCATTTGTATACAAAACTTCACAACAACCAACTATTTATAGTTTGTCTGTAAATATTAACCCACAAGGCGCAGGAAGTGTAACATTAAATCCCTCTGGTGGTGTGTATGTTGCGGGGACCACAGTGACGTTGACAGCGGTAGCGAATAATGGATATGTATTTAGTAGTTGGAGTGGAGATTTAAGTGGTAATCAAAACCCAGCAACAATAGTAATGAATTCTAGCAAAACAATAACAGCAGTTTTTGTATCTTCATCATTACCTCAACTACCACAAGTAAGTCTCTCGTTGAATGACAACGAAGTTATCTCAGGAGTTAAAAATATAGATGTTAATATAGATTCTTTAGTTAACATACAAAAAGTTTTGTTATATATAGACAACATATGTGTTTCTACAGATACTGTTTCACCATATAGTTTTGAACTTGACACTACTAAATACAATGATGGAACACATATTATAAGAGTTGAAGTATATGACGAATACAATAGAGCCGTAGTCAAAGAAGTTGTAGTAGAAGTTAACAACACAGTCCCACCAAATTTAATCAAAATAACTGAACTTAAAGATGTTATAATTTTGTCACCGAATGCTGATGGAATAAATGACGAAATAATAGTTTCTAATGATGTGGAAGAGTTTAAAATTTACAATACAAAAGGTAAACTTGTAGAAAAAGTTGACACAAAGTTTGATGGTAAAAATTTAGCTAAAGGTGTATATATCTATAGAGCAAAACTTAAAAATGGAGAGGTTAAAAAAGGAAAAATTGTTATAATAAAATAAAAATTCTATCAACTTTAAAAATTATATTTTTTGTGAGACAAATTAGAACAAAGATATGTAGTTTCGCAAACTGCGGGACATTTTGCGGGGTTTAGGATAAACAGTGTGAGACGCTACGAGTAGTCAAAATTTTGTATTGTAGTTTTAGCACCTTGTGCTGATATAAAAAATAAGTAAATTGTAAAATTGTGTCTGCTTTCTGCAAATTGTGGAATTGATATGTTCTAACTAAAGGGTTAGCAATGACAAAAAAATAGATTTTTTCAGTGTTTTTGAATATGTGATAATTTGTATTGTAATTTAATAAATAATTTAATAAAAAATATCATAGAAAAGTTAACAAAAATTTTATAAATAGAAACGTGCCTCTTTATGATAAAAATAAATTTGTTAAAAAAAGAAAATTTTGAGAAATACGGTATTATTATTGAACCTCAAGATAAAAACAAAATTTTTGATGTAATCTGTAAAGAAGAATCAAAAGTTGGTTGGCGGATAGGATATCTTGTGATGACACCACAGGAAGTTTCTACAATAGAAGCTCATCCTCATTCAATGGAAACATTTGAACCTGTTAAAGGCACAAGTATAATAATTGTAGCTGAACCTAATTCACCACAAAATATAGAAGCGTTTCTTTTAGACAAACCTGTGTGTTTAAACAAAGGTGTATGGCATGGGATACTTGTTTTGTCTGAAACTGCTGAGATAAAAATTACTGAAAATTTAGAAGTTGATAGTGTATATTACAAATTAGAAAAACCAGTTAATATATATATTGGTTGAACTTGTTCTTTTAAAAACCTTTTCTTTATAAATTTTTTAAATTCTGTTAACTAAAAATGATATTTTTTGAGATATAAATCATATTTACAAATCCCGTAACTTGGAGGGCACTGAAAAAGTATTCAATAATGCTGAAATGTTCCCGCTTTGGGAAACCGCTGAAAAAGTCTCCGAAGAATGCAGGACATTTCATCTTTTAATTTCATAAACATCATAAAATAGTTAACAGAACTTAACTTTTTTGGAGGTATAAACCTATGAATGAAAGAAGAAGAGCAATAAGAATACCTATAGTTATGATATTAGATGTGATAAAACAAGGGGAAGTTGTTGAAAGTTTTCGTGCTGCCGGGATTAATTTAAGTTTAAAAGGTGTTTGTATAGAAACATCAGGTGAGTTAAACAAAAATGATAAAATTTTGTTAAAAATAACTTTACCAATAGATGTAGTAGGCGAGGTTGTGTGGAGTAAAGTGTTAGGAACAATGAAAAGATACGGTGTTAAATTTACAAAATTAGGGTTTATAGATAAATTATCTATTAAAAAATATATAAAAGCAAGAATTGAAAACAAATAAATGAGATGCAAAACTTTTTTTGTTTGTTTTGTCTCAATTTTTTTAACTCAAATAATAAACGCTGCTCCTCGTACTGGCGGAAGTTATTACAACTACGGCGAAGCATTACAGAAATCAATATTTTTTTATAAAATCCAACGTTCTGGTGATTTACCTGATGATTTTCCTGTTATATGGAGAGCAGATTCTTGTTTATTAGATGGTTCAGATGTTGGTTTAGACCTTACTGGCGGTTGGTATGATTGCGGAGACGGAGTAAAAGTTGGGCATACAATGGCTTATGCTGCGTCACAATTAGCTTGGGCTGTTTATGAATATAGAGAAGCTTTTGAACGTTCAGGTCTTTTAAACGATATTTTGGACGAGATAAAATGGGCAACAGATTATTTTATAAAATGTCATCCTTCACCTAACGAGTTTTACTATTATGTAGGTAATGCAACAGACCATGATTACTGGGCCCCTCATGAGGTTATACATTTGCTTACCACACGTCCTGCTCATAAGGTTGACACTTCAACACCAGGTTCTGATGTTGCAGGACTTACAGCAGCAGCGCTTGCAGCTGCTTCTGTTGTTTTTAAACCTACAAACCCTGAATACTCAGAAGTTTGTTTAAAACATGCAAAAGAACTTTTTAATTTTGCTGAGACTTATCGCGGGTTTGCACCACCAGTTGCGTTCTATGGTAGCAGTTCTTATTTAGACGATTTAACTTGGGCTGCTATCTGGCTTTATATTGCAACTCAACAAATAGAATACTTAGATAAAGCAGAAACTTTTATTAACGATCCAAATTTTTCTCTCACAGGACATCATACTCATTGTTGGGATGATGTTAGGTATGGTGCTGTATTAAAACTTGCAGAGTTAACTGGTAAATCAAAATATGTTAACGCAGTAGAGTTCAATTTAGATTGGTGGATGCCAGGAGGTGGTGTTGGGTATACTTCTGGTGGACTTGCTTCGTTTGATGGATGGGGTAATTTGAGATATGTTTGTGCAGCTGCGTTTTTAGCTTTCAAATGGTCTGATACAAATTTGTGTACTGCAGAAAAAAACAAAAATATCGTAATTTTGCTGAAAGTCAGATAAATTATATCGTAGGTGATAATCCAAACAATATGAGTTATATTGTAGGGTTTGGCACTAATTATCCTAAACATCCTCATCATAGAACTGCACATTGTTCTTGGCTTAGTATGATAGATGTTCCTGCTGAACATACTCATATAGCATATGGTTTAATGGTTGGTGGTCCATCTGGTAGCGATGTTTACAGTGACGATGTTAGACAATATCAACAATCAGAAGGTGGGATAGATTATAACGCAGCGTTAGTAGGTTGTTTAGCAAAGATGTATTTACTTTATGGTGGTGAACCTATAAAAGATTTCTCAAGACCATAGGATTTTACACCACCAGAACAACGGAGATTAGAATATTTTGTTCGTGCATGGGTTGATTTTGAAGACTCTTCTTCAACTGATATACTTTTAAAACTGAATAACAGATCAGCTTGCCTCCTACAGTAAAAGATAAACTTTCTTGTAGATACTTTGTTGATTTAACAGAACTTTTTGAACAAGGTCTGTCAACAAGTAGTGTTAACATAACTTTACTTAACAGCGATAGTGCTACAATATCAGGTTTACAACATTGGTGGGGCAATGTGTATTTTATAAAAATAGATTTTACAGGTGTACAAATTTATCCAGGTAGGTGGGACAAAAGTGAAAAAAATGCTAAGTTTAAAATACAATATCCTTCAGGAAAATGGAATTCTGCTAACGATTGGTCTTATACTGGCCTTACAAGGACAGATAGTACAGCTTGGGATGCAAAGTTGTTTACTGCTGCTACAAAATATATACCAGTATACGATGATGATATGTTACTTTGGGGCGAAGTACCACCTCGTCCTGGAGATACAATACCACCATCTATGCCTAAAGGATTTAAAGCAGTTGCTGTAAGTCCTAACCAAATAAATTTAAGTTGGGATAAAAACGAAGAAGATGTTGATATATATTGTTATAGAATTTATCGTGATGTTGTAAGTAATGTAGTTATAAGTTCTGCTACTTTTTTAGCTGAAGTTAAAACAAGAGAGTATAAAGATAAATCTTTAAGAAATGGTACAACCTATTATTATGTCTTAGTAGCAGTAGATTTTAATGGTAATGTCTCACAACCAGCAAAAAGTTTTGCAGCAACATTAAAAGGTCCTTCTTCACCAAAAAATCTTGTTGTTGTTTCCGCATCAGCAACGAAAGTAGAACTTGATTGGCAAGAGAGTACTGAACCAAATGTTGTAAAATATAGAGTTTACAGAAGTACAATGTCAAATGTTGCAACTATTTCATCAAACTTAGTTGCAGAAGTTATAAGAGAAAGTAGTTACACTGATACAAAGAATTTGCTCTCAAAAACAACATATTATTATGTTGTAACAGCAGCTGATAATGAAGGTTATGAATCAGACCCTTCAAACGAAGTTGCTGCATATACAGAGATATTAGATACAACACCACCTTCACCACCGACAGGATTGTCTTTTAAATCTGTTAGTTTAACAGAAATTTTTGTTGACTGGGATGACAATACAGAACCTGATATAAGTCATTATGAAGTTTATAGAAGTACAATAAGCGGGTTTGTACCAAATGAAGAAACATTTGTAGCAAGGACATCTACAAGTTGTTATTCTGACAAAAATTTACAGACAAACACTAAGTTTTATTATAGAATTGTAGCTGTAGATACCAGTGGCAACAGGTCAGAACCATCTATAGAACTTTGTGCATATCCTAAGTTTGAACTTGAGATACTTTACAGAAATGCTGATGTTGCGAATGAAGCAGAATGGATTAAACCTTATATTAAAATTTTAAGTAACACAGGTGAGCCTGTTCCTTTGGAACAACTTAAAGTTAGGTACTGGTTTACTAAAGATGACGCCAATCTTGGCCCTAACAGAATCATTTTATATACTTGTCAGTTAGAAAATCCATATACTGGTTCTTTACATCAATATATAAAATTTAAGTTTTACAGTTATGGACCAGTATCAAATGCTGATAGTTACTTAGAGATAAGTTTTTCTTCAGGTGCACCAAGTTTAAGAGGTGCAGGTCAATATGCGTTTATAGAGTTTGCGTTTACATCAGACAAAAATTTTGATGAAACAAACGACTATTCTTGTGGACCACCATCTGCTAATGAATATATACCTTGGGAAAAAATAACTTTGTATAGAAACGATGTTTTAATTTGGGGTATAGAACCAGGCGTGCCTGTTGCAAATTTTTATTGGACACCAGTATATCCAAAGGTTAACCAAACAGTACAGTTTTTTGACAATTCTACTGATTCTAATGGTAGCATAGTAGAATGGTGGTGGGATTTTGGTGATGGTTCTACATCTACTGAAAAAAATCCAAAACATGTATATCAAAATGTTGGTAATTATAATGTAAAACTTGTTGTTACTGACAATGATGGACAAAAATCTGAGAAACAACTTACTATAAAAATTTCTGCTGAGTCAGATGAACCACCAACATGTGAAATTTTATATCCAAAAAATAACAATGTTGTAACAAATATAATAACAATCTCTGGTACAGCAACTGATGATTATGGTATATCAAGAATAAAACTTTATATAGACAACAACCTTTTTATAACTTTATCTTTTATTGTAGGTTCAGCAAGTGAGGATATAAAAATAAAAATTGACAATTATTCTCAAGATATTGTATTCTTATCAACATCGCCATATTACACATTTTTATTGGATACAAAAAATTTACCAAGTGGTACACATATGATAAAAATGGTGGTTTATGACACTGTTAACCAATTTGCTTTTGACCAAAAAATAATTATAAAAGATGATCCACCAAGTTGTAAAATTTTATCACCACCTGAAAACAGTTTTGTATCAAAAATTGTTTCAATTTCAGGTACTGCTAATGACGATTTTGGTATAACAAAAGTAGAGTTTTATATAAACGATAAATTCTTGATAGATTTTTCATCACCACCATATATATATTTGTGGAATACAAAAGATGTTTTAAACGGAGAATATGTTATAAAAATGAAGGTTTATGATACATCAAACCAAATTTGTGTTGATTCAATAACTATTTCTGTAGAAAACATTGTTAGAAAAAAAGAGTTGTTATCTTTAAACAATGATGGGATAAACGATGAAGTAATTTTTGCAGACCAAGATATTGAAAAAGTAGAGATTTTTAATATAAAAGGTAAATTAGTAAGAACGCTAGAAAAATTTCCATCAGTTTTTGATGGTAAAGACGATGCTGACAGAAAACTGCCCATAGGAGTTTATATTTACAAAATTGATAAGAAAAAAGGAAATAAAGTTGGGACAATAACAATTCTTAGATAATTTCGTTTTGTTAATTTTAAAACTTTATTAAATTTGTAGCTACAGAGTTTATTTTTACAGAATCAGTGCATAATCAATCCTGCAAGTTAGAGAACACAGAAAAAGTACTTATATTCTACTACGATGTCCCTACTTTTGACGGAATAGCTGCAGAGCGTCAAGCTCTGCTTTGTTATCGTTTAATCCCGCAGATTGCGGGATTGCCACGTTATCCTTTGATAATTTTAATTTTTTAAAACAAACTATTGAAAAACAAAATTGTATTTTGTTAATTATTAAAAGTTTATGAAAATTTTTATAATTATTTCTGTAATTATTTTTCTTGCAAGTTTTGTTACATTAGTTGTTTATTTGATTTTAACTTTAGTTCAAATTAACCGCACTGCGAAACAGATACAAAAAGTTGTTGAAAAAATTGATAAAAATCTTGAAGATGTATCTAAAATTTCATACAAAGTTTTTTCTGGAATAAACGCTGTAACACCTATTATATTTTCTTTAACAAGATTGGTCACATCAAGGTTATTAAAGATTTTAACATCAATATTTTTTTGGAGGAAAAAAAATGAGTGAAAAAAATACAAACAGTTTTTTAGCTTTTTTGTTAGGGTTAACTGCAGGTGCTATTTTAGGAATTTTGTTTGCACCAGCTGAAGGTAAAGAAACAAGAAAAAAAATTGCAAAATATCTTGAGGATCTTGAAGAAAAAGGTGAGGAATATTTAGAAAAAGGTAAAGAATTTGTTGAAGAAGGTGCAGAAAAAGTTAAAAAGTTTGTTGAAGAAAGTAAAGATAAAGTTGTAAAAAAGTTTAAAGAAGAATAATATCTTATAAGTAAACAACAAGAATTTTGAGTTTTTCTTTGCTTACTTTCTTTTTCCCTTAAAAAGAAAGCAAGTGCCGGGGTAGCTCAGTGGTAGAGCGTCGGTCTGAAAAACCGAGCGTCGGGAGTTCGATTCTCTCCCCCGGCATTTTTTATATAAAAATTTTTTGTCAAGTATTGACAATTATCAAAAAGTAATGTGAAAAATGAAGTCAAAAAGTTTGTTTTTCAAATTTTACTTTTCTCAATGGCGAGAAGGTTAAAAAAGCAAAGATGCTTATCAGTTTGTATTACAATGGTGTAACTTCTTATTATAAATAATTAATGGTGAAAAAAATTTATCAACAAGGAGGTTTTATAAAACAATGATAGAGTTTAGGAAAAACAACGATGTTTTAGGAACAGTAAACAGAGGTAATCCTTGTGAATCAGGACTTTGTACATTATGTAGAGCAGATTGTGCTGGTAAATGTGAGACATGGCTTTCAAGCTTACGTGGTAGAAAAATGCTTTATCCGAGAGATTTTGGTTTTGTAACAGCTGGTAGTTCAAATACAATACATATTGGTGTTTCTTACAATTCATTACGTATAAGAGGAAGATTATATAGTGCATATGTGTTGCCTAAAGGATTGTCTAATTCAGAAGATGATTGCGTATTCCCAAATGTTTCAACTGAGACAGAATTTGGTAGTAAAGTTAAAACAAAATGTAGAGTTCCAATAATGACCGGTGCTTTAGGGTCAACATTTATTGCTGCAAAATACTGGGAATCGTTTGCTATTGGTGCTGCATTAGTTGGTTATCCAATAGTGGTTGGTGAAAATGTTGTAGGAATAGATAAAAAAGCTGAGTTTAAAAATGGTAAAGTTGTGAAAGCGCCTGAATTAGATAGAAGAATACAAACATACCTTAAGTATTTTGATGGTTATGGAGCGATAATTGTTCAGTTGAATGTTGAGGATACAAGAAATGGTGTTGCAGAATATGTAATTGATAAATATGGTGATAAAGTAATAATAGAACTTAAATGGGGACAAGGTGCAAAAGATATCGGTGGTGAGATACAAGTTACAGATTTAGAATATGCAAAACTTTTAAAAGAAAGAGGTTATGTAGTTGACCCTGACCCAACAAAACCTGAAGTGCAAGAAGCGTTTAAATCAGGCGCAATTAAAAGTATTGCAAGACATAGTAGGTTAGGATATACTTCTCTTTCAAGTTGGAAACAGGTTTATGAAGCATTTATGAAAGAAGTTGAGAGATTAAGAAAACTTGGGTTCAAAAGAATTACATTGAAAACAGGTTCTTATGGAATGGAAGCACTTGCTATGGCTATAAAATTTGCTTCAGATGCAGAGTTGGACCTTCTAACAATAGATGGTTCAGGTGGTGGTACAGGGATGAGCCCATGGAATATGATGGAAACATGGGGAGTACCTTCAATCTATCTTCATTCAAAAGCTTATGAATATGCAAAAATTTTAGAGAAAAAATATAAGTCATCTAAGAAAAACAAAAAAGTTGTAGATATGGCATTTGCAGGCGGTTTTGCAAAAGAAGATCATATCTTTAAAGCATTAGCTCTTGGTGCTCCATATACTAAACTTGTTTGTATGGGAAGAGCATTGATGATACCGGGTTTCCTCGGTTCAAATATTGAAGGTGTTTTAAGACCTGAAAATAAAGAAAAAGTAAATTGTAACTGGGATAAACTTCCTGCTTCAGTAGCAGAATTTGGTTCAAAACCAGAAGAAATTTTTGCTGGTTGGTATGAAGTTGAGAAAAAAGTTGGTAAAAACGAAATTAAAAATATACCATTCGGTGTTGTTGCTTGTTGGACATTAGCTGATAAACTTAAAGCTGGATTACAACAGCTTATGGCTGGTGCAAGAAAGTTTTCTGTTTCTGCTATTTCAAGAGATGACTTGTTCTCTGCTAATAGCGAAACTGAGGAAGTAACTGGTATTCCGTTTATTACTGAAGCTGAAGATGATGTTGCAAAGAAAATTTTAAATTCGTAAAACTGCAAAAAAGAGGCAGGGAGAAAAAAATCTCCCTGCCTCTCAAAAATTCTTCAGGATTTTATTCAAATGTACTATTTTTGCCACTGAAAACACTGAATACACAAAAATAATGTTTAAATTTCATTAATAAAACTCTGTAATTTCATTGAATTCTGTGGCTGAAGAATATTTTTTTATCACAAATGTACAAACTTATCCGCAAAGTAGGGGAAAAGACACAAAGTTTATGTAGAAAAAACTTAAAATGTTTTAACTTTTTTTTCTTTATATTTTTTTCTAACTTCGCGTTCTTCTGTGTCTCAGTGGTTAATTTTTTTATTCTGTGCAATTTTTGTGAAATTCAGTGGTTTATTTAAAAATAAAAAATTGATTAGGACTTAAGAGATAAAAAAATTTTTTGTTCACCTCTTGACAAATAAATTTTTATTTTATAAAAACAAAAAAGCACAAAGTTGTGCTTTTTATTTACTTACCAAAGAAGTTTTTCTGTTCAAAGAAGAGTTATAATAGTTTTCTATTCCATTAAATTTTTGAGTTGTATAATATTTAATTCAGAAATTTTTATATCTCTTTACTAAATTTAATTTTTAATTTTAGGGTAATTTATGTTATGAGCGAGTTATTAAACGATAAAACACAACATATACCTTCAGGATGTGGTGTAACCGGAATGATGAATTTGAAAGGATTATCTGTTATAAATGGTAAAGATATTGTAGATTCTATTACAAATATGAAAGAAAGAGGTAATGGCTTAGGAAGTGGTTATGCTGGTTATGGGATATATCCTGATATGAAAGATTATTATTGTTTTCATATAATGTATGAAAAAGAAGTAGCAATAGAAACAACTGAAAATTTTCTTAAACAAAGATTTGATATTAAACTTAAAGAACCAATACCTACAAAGAAAGTTAAAACATTAAAATATGTACCGTTGTTATATAGATACTTTATTTTACCTAAAGAAAGTATAAGTTTCCCTGTTTTAAATGTTTATCATGAAAACACTCTTTTGTCATTAGATGATTTTATAATTGATTGTGTAATGTATGTTAACAAAAACATAGATGGCGCATTTGTTTTTTCTTCAGGTAAAAACATGGGTATTTTTAAAGGAGTAGGTGAACCAGATGAGATTGGCGAGTTTTATAGGATTGATGAATATAAAGCATATATATGGATTGCTCATAATAGGTTCCCTACAAATTCAGTTGCGTGGTGGGGTGGTGCACATCCGTTTGGGCTTCTTAACTGGTCTGTTGTACATAATGGCGAGATTTCTTCTTATGGTATAAATAGAAGGTATCTTGAAAATTTTGGATATTATTGTACTTTGTTTACAGACACAGAGGTTGTTACATATCTTGTAGATTTTATTGTTCGCAAACAAAAACTTAGTTTTGATATATTTGCAAAAATTATTGCAGCACCGTTTTGGAGTCAAATAGATCGTATGCCTGAGGAAGAAAAAAATTTTTATACAAAATTACGAGCAATTTATGGTTCAGCTTTAGTTAATGGACCTTTTGCTGTTATTATAGCAACAAATGATAAAATGGTAGGTATTAATGACAGAGTCAAACTAAGACCATTAGTTGCTGCTAAAAAAGATGATTTTTTATATATTGCATCAGAGGAAGCAGCAATAAGAGTTGTTTGTAAAAACTTAGATAAAGTTTGGATGCCAAAAGCTGGAGAACCAGTGATAGGAGAGATAACTAACAATGGCTAAGTCAAAATATAAAGGCGAATTTAAAATAATAAGAGATTTAGATAAATGTATAAAATGTCAAGCATGTGTTAGAATGTGTTCTAACGATGCTCATTATTACGATCCTGATACGGATAGTATTGTTGCAGTTAACGAAAATTGTGTAGGTTGCCATTTTTGTGAAGATATTTGTCCAACTGGTGCTATAACTATATTTAATGATAAACCAGATATAAAACCTAATGAACATTGGTCTAGTAAAGATGTGTATAATATTATAAAACAAGCAGAGACAGGTGGTGTATTGTTGACTGGTATGGGTTCTGATAAAAAATATAAAGAGTATTTTGACCATATTGTGTTGAACGCTTCACAAGTAACAAATCCGTCAATAGATCCTTTAAGAGAACCAATGGAAATAAGGACATTTATTGGTGCAAAACATGATTCTATAAATGAAGAACTGCCAACACAACTTGTTTTGGAAACACCTATAATGTTTTCTGCAATGAGTTATGGTTCTATATCTTTAAATGCACAAAAATCATTAGCAAAAGCAGCTTTTGAATTTGGTACTTATTGGAATACAGGTGAAGGTGGGCTTCATGAAGATTTAATACCTTATGCAAGTCGTACTATTGTCCAAGTTGCATCAGGTAGGTTCGGAGTTGATATAGATTATTTAAATCGTGGTGCAGCAATAGAAATAAAAATTGGTCAAGGTGCAAAACCTGGTATTGGTGGACATCTTCCTGGAGAAAAAGTTGATGAAGAAATTTCTAAAACTAGAAGGATACCAATTGGTACAGATGCACTTTCTCCAGCGCCACACCATGATATTTATTCTATAGAAGATTTGAAACAACTTATTTTTGCATTAAAAGAAGCAACAAGGTATAAAAAACCAGTAGGAGTAAAAATTTCTGCTGTACATAATGTTGAAGCGATTGCTTCTGGTATTGTTCGTGCAGGTGCAGATTTTGTAGTTATAGATGGAATCAGAGGTGGTACAGGGGCTGCTCCAACAGTGATTCGGGATAATGTTGGTATACCTATAGAATTAGCAGTTGCTGTAGTAGATCAAAGGTTAAGAAAAGAAGGTATCAGAAATAGAGCATCTATAATAGCATCTGGTGGATTTAGATCTTCTGCTGATATAATAAAAGCAATTGCGTTAGGTGCTGATGCGGTATATATTGGTACAGCAGCATTAGTCTCTTTGGGCTGTCATTTATGTCAAAAGTGTTATACTGGTAAATGTAACTGGGGTATTGCAACTCAAGATCCATTTCTTACTAAAAGATTAAATCCCCAAGTGGGTGCAAAAAGAGCGTATAATTTGTTAAGAGCATGGTCTTTGGAAATAAAAGAAATGTTAGGTGGTATGGGTATAAATGCTATAGAGTCCTTACGTGGAAATAGAGAACAGCTTCGTGGTGTTGACTTGACAGAAATAGAATTAAAACTTTTAGGTATAAAACATGCAGGAGAAGGTTGGTAAACATATGAAAAAAATTAGCCACTGATCCCGCAAGTTGCGGGATGAAGGCACTGAAAAATGAAACCACGAATGAACACGAATTGCCACAAATAAATTTAGAATATTGTAGTTGCAGACCTTGGTCTGCTATATTAGTTCAATAGTTAAATGGAGCAATAGAAAATTATAAGCAGCGTAAGACGCTGCAACTACATTTCTTTAAGCCGAGTAAGATCGGTTACTACATTTATTTGTGTTTATCCCGCGAACTGCGGGATTCATTACGTGGTTTAATTCAGTGATTTTAGTGGTTTCAGTGGCAGAATATGTAATTATTTGAGAAGGTTGGTAAAAATATGAAAAAAATTTTAGCAAAAGAAGAGTATTGTATGGGATGTAGATTGTGTGAAGTATATTGTGCAACTGCACATTCAAAATCAAAAAATATTATAAAAACATTCAAATCAGAAGGTGGGAAGGCATTATCAGCTATTGTATTTGAAGAAAAAGGTGTCTTAAGTTTTGCATTACAATGTAGACATTGTGAAGATGCACCTTGTGTACAAGAATGTTTAACTGGAGCAATGTATAAAGATAAAAACGGTGTTGTTTTACACAACAAAGAAAAATGTGTTGGTTGCTGGATGTGTATTATGGTGTGCCCGTTTGGTGCTATAAAACCAGATTTAAAAAATAAAAAAGTTGCTTCAAAATGTGATTTATGTTTAGAAAGAGAAAAACCATCTTGTGTGGAGCATTGTCAAAATGAGGCGTTAGTAGTTGTCGAAATCAATAAATAAAGAGGTAACATTATGAGGTATTTAATAATAGGATATTCTGCAGCAGCAGTTTCTGCAATAAAAGCTATACGTAGTATAGATAAAGAAAACGAGATTGTTGTGCTTACTGATGAAGATAGATTGTATTCAAGACCACTTATTTCTTATTATCTTGCAGGAAAAGTTTCTGAAGATAAAATGAATTTCGTAGAAGATGATTTTGACAAAAAGTATAATTTAAATGTTTATTATTCTACAAAAGTTGTAGGGTTAGACATAAAAAATAAAATTGTGCTCACAGATAAAAAACGAGAATTTAAATATGATAAACTATTGATTACTTCAGGTGGTGTACCTATTGTACCACCAATTAAAGGATTAGAAAATAACATAGAAGGAATTTTTACATTTACAAAACTTTTGGATGCAAAAAAATTGTTAGATTACATTACAAAAAATAAAATAGAAAAAGCAGTAATCTTAGGTGGTGGTCTTATAGGAATGAAATCTGCGGAAGGGTTGTTAGCAAGAAGTATTAAGTTTTATATTATAGATATTGCTGACAGATTGTTATCTAATACATTTGACAATATCGCTTCAGAATATCTTGAAAAAAAATTAGAAGAACATAACTGTAAATTCATAAAATCTAACACAATAGTTGAAGTAATTGCAGAAAATGGTATATTAACTTCAGTGAAACTAAAAGATGGTAGTGAAATCAAAACTAACCTTTTAATAATTGCAGTAGGTGTAAGACCAAACATAGATTTTATTAAAGATAGTGGTATAAAAATAAATAAAGGTATACTTGTTGATGAACATATGAGGACAAATATAGAAGATGTTTTTGCAGCTGGTGATGTTACTGAAAGTAAAAATTCAATTTTAGAAGAAAACTCTGTTATAGCAATCTGGCCAACTGCTGCTCAACAAGGTAAAGTTGCAGGGTTAAATATGGCAGGAGATAATAAAATATACGAAGGTTTATATCCGATGAATTCAGTTGAGATATTAGGTATACCTTCAATATCTTTTGGAATAACAAACATTAAAGAAAATGACTCAAACTATAAAGTTTTAATTCGTAAAGAAGAAAATCTTTATAAAAAAATAGTGTTAAAAGATAACAAAATAGTAGGTGTTATTCTTTTAGGTAATATAGAAAGGGCAGGGATATTTAAACTTATTATAGATAAAAAAGTTGATGTAAAAAATATTGAAGATGAACTTCTTAAAGATGATTTTGGATTTTTAGTCCTTCCAAAAGATTTTAGAAAACATCTTGTTGTAGGTGAAGGAGTGGAGATATAATTTTTTTATGAAAAAAAATGTTTTAAACGCAGAAGGATTACATTATAAAATTTTGAATGAAGAAATTCATAAGGTTTTAAATAACAATAATGATATTGAAGAACTTGTTTTAGAAAATGTTTGTGGTCAAAGATATATTGCAGCAGGGTTAAAAAATAAAATAAAAATAGTCATAAATGGTACAGCAGGTAATGACCTAGGAGTTTTTATGGATGGAGCAACAGTTGTTGTAAATGGTAATGCGCAAGATGCTATAGGTAATACTATGAATTCTGGAGAAATTATAATTTATGGTAACGCAGGTGATATCATAGGTTATGGTATGCGTGGTGGCGAAATTTATATAAAAGGAGATGTAGGATATCGTGTAGGAATACATATGAAAGCATACAAAGATAATTTTCCTGTAATAGTTATAGGTGGAGATGCAAAAGATTTTTTAGGTGAATACATGGCAGGAGGGTTGATAATTGTTTTAGGATTAAATAAAAATAACACTCCTGTTGGAGATTTTGTAGGTACTGGTATGCATGGTGGGAAAATTTTTGTACGTACAGAAGGAAATCTTGAGAAGTGTATTTTAGGTAAAGAAGTTAAAGTTGTTGAATTAGACAAAGAAGATACTGAATTGTTAAAAAAATATATAGACAATTTTTGTAAACATTTTGGTTTTGACAACAAAGAAGTTTTAAATAGTAGATTTGTAAAACTATATCCTTATTCACATAGACCTTATGGCAAGTTGTATGCTTATTAATTTATAAGTTCTTCCCTACAAAGATGTAGTTTCTGCAAAGATGCATAAATATTCCTCATCGTAAGAGTCTTCCTTTAACAAAGAAGTTTACAAAGTATAAGTAGCGGTACAATTTATCGCACAAATAAAAGTTATAGAGTTTAATGTGTTAGGTGTTTTTAAATTCTGAACTCAATAACCCAATAACTCATTAACTCAATAACCTATTTATGAAAAGGAGGGTAAAAATGAAAAACAAGGTTGAAGTAAATGAAGAAGCGATAAAAAATGTAGAAAAAATTATTAAAGAAAAAAACATACAAATTGTAGATTTTAAATTTAATGATTTACCAGGTCTATGGCAACATTTTTCTATACCTGTATCAGAACTCTGGGAAATAGATGATCCAGTAAAAAGTATTTGGCATGAAGGAATTGGGTTTGATGGTTCTTCAATACGAGGATTTCAAAAAATTCAAGAATCAGATATGATACTTATACCAGACCCTACCACAGCTGTTGTTGATCCTATATGTGAAGTACCGACATTGAGTATTATATGTGATATCTATGACCCAATAACAAAACAACCATATACAAGAGACCCAAGATATATTGCAAAAAAAGCTGAAAAATTTCTTAAAGAGTCAGGTATTGCTGACGAAGTATACTTTGGTCCTGAAGCTGAATTTTTTCTTTTCAATGATGTTAGGTTTGACCAAAACGAATCTTGTGGATATTACTTCTTAGATTCTGTAGAAGCAGACTGGAATACGGGAAGAGATGAAAAACCTAATTTAGGATATAAAATAAGATTTAAAGAAGGATATTTCCCTGTACCTCCTCATGATACTCTTCAAAATGTTCGTAGTGAGATGATATTAAAAATGTTAGAAGCTGGTATAAAAATAGAGGTGCATCATCATGAAGTAGCAACTGCTGGTCAGTGTGAGATAGATATTAAATTTGAAAAACTCTTAAAAATGGCAGATAATCTAATGATGTACAAATATATTATTAAAAATGTTGCAAGAAAACATAATATGGTAGCAACCTTTATGCCGAAACCAATTTTTGGTGATAATGGTAGTGGTATGCATTGCCATCAGAGTTTATGGAAAGATGGTAAAAATATTTTCTTTGATAAAAATGGTTATGCAATGTTATCAAAAACAGCATTGTATTATATTGGCGGGTTGTTAAAACATGCTAAAAGTTTGATGGCGTTCTGTGCTCCAACAACGAATTCGTATAAACGACTTGTTCCAGGGTATGAAGCGCCAGTAAATTTGGTTTATTCAGCGAGAAACAGATCAGCTGCTGTAAGAATTCCAATGTATAGTGAAAATCCGAAGTCAAAAAGGATAGAATTCAGACCACCAGACCCATCTGCTAATCCTTATTTAGCATTTGCTGCAATGTTAATGGCTGGTATTGATGGTATTATAAACAAAATTGACCCAGGTGAACCAACAGATGTTGATTTATTTGAATTAAGTGAAGAAGAACTAAAATCAATACCAACAGTACCTGGTTCTCTCTATACTGCATTGAAAAGTTTAGAAGAAGACAATGAATACTTGCTTAGAGGAGGGGTCTTTACTAAGGATGTCATTGATGTGTGGTTGGAATATAAATATAAAAAAGAAGTTGATGCAGTAAGAATGAGACCACATCCTTATGAATTCTATCTCTATTTTGATATTTAATACTTGAAAAATTCACAAGGTTAATACTAATCCTGCCCAACCGGTGAAAGGTTGGGCAGGATATAATTTTGCAAAAACAAAGGTGTTTTTCAATTTAAGATTTTTTTATAAAGATGTAATTTATAAATAAACATTTTTCAGAGAAGAGATTTTTCTTACCAACAATGATGTTATTTGTTATTGATTGAACAAAGATGTGTTGATTAAACAGAGGTGTGATATTAAAGAAGCAGATGCGAATATATTTTTTTGGGAGGAAGTTATGAAAAAAAGTTTAATTATAACATCATTGTTGGTAGCAAACACTTTTCAGTACATCTATTCTACTCCGTCTACGCATATATGGTCACCATCTACAGATATACAACCGTATAAAGTTTTACATCTGACTGCAGATTTCTATGTCCCTGTGAGTAAAAATGATGACGGAAGTTTCACTCCACCAGTTACAAATTTTGGATTAACCGTTGGTATTTTACCTTTTGAAAAATTTCAAGCAGAAGTTGGGTTTGACCACATTGCTGGGTTGGGACCATTAGATGAATATCCTTTTTATTTCAACTATAAAATTGGGACGCCTGAAAATTCGGTGTTTAGTTTTGCGCCAGCTGTAGTTTTTGGTCAGTATGCAATTGGTACAGAAAAAGATCTTACTGATTACAACATTTTTTATCTTAAACTTGCAAAGACAGTTTATTCTATTGGAAAATTTTCTTTAGGATATTACTTAGGGAACGAGAAATTGTTAGTTGATGGAGATGGGAATGTAGACAATAAAGGTTTTTTGGTTGCTTATGAACGAGTAATGAGCGAAATTTCTGATAAGTTATGGATTTGTTTGGATTATCAAAGTGGAAGAAACTCGTATGGGAGTTTTTCATTTGGATTCTCATGGATGTTTTCTGAAAAAACATCTATGATTTTTGGATACACAATTTACAATAATCCAAACATAAAACCAACTTATACTGTTCAAACAGATATAAATTTTTAAGAAAAGGAGGACAAATTTTATGGATATGCAAATTATAGTAAATACGATTTGGGTTTTAGTAACAGCAAAACTTGTGTTCTTTATGAACTTAGGTTTTGCTATGGTAGAAAGCGGTTTTGCAAGGGTAAAAAACACAGTAAACATTTTGTCAAAAAATTTTATTGTGTTTGCAGTGGCAACATTAGGTTATTTGTTTTTAGGTTGGGGATTAATGTTTGGTGACGGAAATGGTTTTTTTGGACTAAAAGGGTTGTTCTTTCTTTTAGGTGCTGATAACTCTCCTGCTACGGGTGATTTATATCAAGGTGTATACAGAGCACTCTCTTGGGCTTCAGTTCCATTATGGGCAAAATTTTTCTTTCAATTAGCATTTTGTGGGACTGCTGCAACAATTGTTTCTGGCGCTGTCGCAGAAAGAATCAAATATGTATCGTTTATAGTTTTTTCTTTCTTTATGAGTATGCTTATATATCCCATAGTAGGACACTGGATTTGGGGTGGTGGATGGTTGCAACAAAAAGGAATGTTAGATTTTGCCGGTTCTACAGTTGTTCATTCTGTTGGTGGTTGGGCTGCATTGGCTGGTGTATTACTGCTTGGTCCACGGTTTGGTAAATATGATGGTGATAAAATTAATGTTATCCCAGGACATAATCTTTCATTAGCGACATTGGGAACTTTTGTTTTATGGTTTGGATGGTTTGGTTTTAACCCTGGTTCTACAATGACTGCTGACCCGAAAGCGATAAGTCATATCGCAGTTACTACTAACACAGCTGCTGCTTCTGCGATAATAAGTTCAACGATTACTTCCTGGATTTTATTAGGTAAACCAGATTTAGGTATGACATTAAACGGATGTCTTGCAGGACTTGTTGCAATAACTGCTCCGTGTGCATTTGTAAGTGTTGAGGCGTCTATAATAATTGGTTTAATTGCCGGTATTTTAGTTGTTTTTTCTGTACTGTTTTTTGATAAGTTGAAAATTGATGACCCTGTTGGTGCATTATCTGTACATCTTGTTAATGGTGTTTTTGGGACAATTTCTGTTGGTTTGTTTGCTAAGGACAATATCGGCGGTATTTCGTGCAGTAATGGCTTGTTTTATGGTGGTGGGACAAAATTGTTGTTTACACAGATTCAAGGTATGTTGAGCGTTGGAATTTTTGTGTTTTTAGTTTCAGCGCTCATATGGTATATTTTGAAATGTACGATAGGTATAAGAGTATCATTAAAAGAAGAAATTGAAGGGTTAGATGTTGGAGAACATGGGAATGTTGCATATCCAGAGTTTTTAACAAGAAAACCAGTAAGTTATTTTTTAAAAAAGAATTAATGATTAAGTAAATTTTTGGATATATAGGAGGGTATTATGAAAAAAATAGAGGCGATTATAAGGCCAGAAAAGATAGAACAAATAAAAATAGAACTTGAAAAAATAGGACATAGTGGTATCACAGTTTCTGAAGTTGAGGGTTGTGGTAGACAGAAAGGTATCACACAACAATGGCGAGGTGAAATATATAAGATAGATTTTGTCCCAAAGTTGAAGTTAGAGATTGTTGTTAAAGATAGCGAACTTAAGAAAGTTTTGGATTGCATTATTCAATCAGCAAGAACTGGTGAAGTTGGTGATGGGAAAATTTTTGTTTTTCCAGTAGAAGAAGTAATAAGAATAAGAACTGGTGAAAAAGGTGAGGTGGCAATATAATGTGTAGGATGCTTGCTGTTTTAACAAAAAATGATTTTGATGAAGATATCTATGCTGAGTTTTTGTCATTAGCAAGATGTGGGAATGTGAAACCATATAGAAGCGAAGGACATCATGATGGCTGGGGTGTTGCTGGATTTTTAGGCAACACCCCAGTTATTTTTTATAAAAGTCCTAATGATGTTATATCTGAATATAATCATTATAGAAAAGCAGTAAGAAAAGCAATCTCAGCAAAATCAAAATTTACAATTGTGCATTTTAGAAAAGCATCTTCTGGTAATGTTAAGATAGAAAACACACATCCATTTGTATATAATGAGTGGATTTTTTGTCATAATGGTACAATTTTAGAAAAAGAAAAACTTAAAGTCAACAAAAATTTTTGTCAAGGTGACACTGACTCTGAATTGTTGTTTAACTTCATAGTAGAAAATATAGGTAATGAGATAAATTTTGTAAAAAAGTTGATTGAAATTATTAAATATTTAAGATCAGCAATTAAACATACTTCTTATACTTTCTTTTTAGCAAACAACGATTATTTTGTAGCATACAGAGAATATAGTAACAAGTTTGCAGAAGAAGGTGATTCACCTTTGTGGAATAGAGATTATTACACACTATATTATATCAAAACTAAAAGAAGAATAATCTTCTGTTCACAGCCGATCTATAAAACCAAATGGATAAAATTTAGAAATTCGCAATTGATTGTAGTAAATAAAGATTTAGATATTGTTTTTAACAAAATAATTTAGTATAAACCAAAACTATGGATTATAAAAAATTAGCAACTGATATATCAAACTGGATAAAAAAACAAGTTGAAGAAGCAAATGCTAAAGGTGTAGTTTTCGGTGTAAGTGGTGGAGTTGATTCTTCAGTTGTTTCTGTTTTATGCAAAAATGTTTTTCCAAAAGAACATCTTGCGTTGATTTTACCTTGTTTTTCTTCAAAAAGAGATTTAGATGATGCTGAACTTGTTGTAAAAAAATTTTCTTTAAATTATAAAATTATAAACCTTGAAGATATATTTTTAGCTTTTAGTAAAATTTTGGGTTTTAACACACAAGATAAAGAACTTGCAGTAGCGAATATAAAACCAAGGTTGAGAATGATAACTTTGTACTATTTTGCAAACAAGTTAAATTATTTAGTTGTAGGTACAGGAAACAAATCAGAGCTTACAATGGGATATTTTACAAAATATGGTGATGGTGGTGTTGATATTTTACCTTTAGGTGATTTAACAAAAACAGAGGTTTACAAACTTGCAAAAGTTTTAAATATACCACAAAGAATCATTAAAAAACTGCCTTCAGCTGGTCTTTGGTCTGGGCAAACAGATGAAGAAGAAATGGGTATAAAATATAAATTGCTTGATAAAATAATTGATGCTATTGAAGATGGTGTTTTTAAAAATTTTGACAAAAAAATTGTTGAAAAAGTATTAAAAAAGAAAAAACAAAGTTTACATAAATTAAATCCACCAAAGGTTTTTAAAATTCTTAGTTTGTGATTTGTGGTTTGTGATTCGTTGAACGTTGAACAAATAACGATTTTATGGTAGCCGCACCCTTTAGGGTGCGAAGTAAAGTAGATAGTAGTAAGTAGGAAGGTGTTAGGTAGTTAGCTCATTTACTGATAAATAATAATATGAAAAAAACAAGTAAAAAAATAAAAAATATAGAAGGTATTTCTCTTATTAGTTCAACAATAGTTTCTGGTAAATACTTAGATGATATCTTATCACAAATAGTAAAAATTACTGCTGATATGTTTAATTCAAAAATTTGTTCAATAATGTTGCTTGATGAAAAAAAAGATGAACTTGTTATAAAAGCAACACAAAGTTTGTCTGAAGAATATAAAAACAAACCACCAGTGAAAGTTGGTTCAAGCATAAGTGGAATTGCTGTTAAAGAAAAAAAGCCGATATTTGTATTAGATGTAAAAAAGGATCCAAGATATATGTATCCACAAATTGCAGAAAAAGAAGGTTTATGTTCAATGTTAGCAGTTCCAATGATTGTAAAAGACAAAGTAATAGGTGTGCTAAACATTTATACTTCAGAACCTTATGAGTTCAAAGAAGAAGAAATAAAGATCATCCAAACAATAGCCAACCAAGCTGCTTTAGCAATTGAAAACACAAGGTTGTTTGAAGAACTTATTGTAACAAAAGAGACATTAGAAACAAAAAAATTAGTTGACCGTGCAAAAGCGTTGCTTATGAAACACAAAGGTCTGTCTGAAGAAGAAGCACATAGGTTTTTACAGAAGAAAAGTATGGATTTAAGAAAGTCAATAAAAGAGATAGCGTCAGCAATAATCCTTGCTTTTGAAGAAAAATAAATTTTATAGGTGGTAATCACAAATAAAAATAATATGCGCGGCTAAAGCCGTGCCCTCCATATTTAATGTACATTTTATTTATGTTTCTTCAAAATTTAGAAAACTACTTCCTCCAATATATTTAGTTGACAACGCAGCAATTTTGTTTGCAAAAGAAAGAATTTTTTCTATTCGCCAGTTTTTTATTATACCATACATAAATCCTGCATGGAATACATCTCCAGCGCCTGTTGTATCAACAACTTTCACTTTTGGCGGTTTTGAATAATAAAATTTTTTAGGATTTTCTTTACATACAGCAACAGCACCATCTTTACCTAAAGTACAACATATTATTTCAGGACCTAAGTATATAAATTTTTTTAATAATTGTTTTACACTTATACCTAAATTTTTTGCAAGTTCATTACTACAAACAAAATAGTGTATATTTTTTAACATTTTAAACATATATTTATCATATCGTTCAGCATCTACCATAAGTTTTGTGTTATATTGTTTAAAACAATCTTTTATTTTGTGAACATCCATACTACTTTGGTGGTCAAGTAAGACATATTTTGATTGTTTTATTACATTCTTAATAACATCTGTAGGATATAAAAATTTATTTTTTAGTGTAATTTTTTCATAAACAATAGTTCTTGTAGCAGTAGGTTTTTCTATAATAATGAACGCTGTTGGTGTTTTAAATTCTTTTTTTACAACAAAAAAAGTATCAAGTAGCTTAAATTTTTTAATAAATTTTTTTGCAAAAATAAAATTTTCGTCTTTACCTGCAGTTGTTAAAAGTAATGTTTTTACACCAAGATGAGACAAAACTATAGAAGAAGTTGTTGCTTGTCCACCGAGACAAGTTTTGTATTCTAAAATAGGTGTTTTAGTGTCCACTTCAGGATATTTTTCTACTAAAGCAAGATAGTCAATACAAAGCCTGCCTATGCAAGAACAATCGTATTTCTTCATAAATATGTTTATACAAAACAAAGTTTAGATTATCAATATCAAAAAATTGAAAGTAGGTACGAAAATTAGTATAATATAACATACTAAAATTATGAATAAAAAATTTAAGAAACAAGAACATAAAAATTTGTTGAATAAACAAAAATTAAACTTGTTGTTTACAAAAGTTTTATATATAATTATTTTTGTGTTCGCAATTATATATTTACCAACACCTATATGGCATTTCCCTGATGGTATAGGATATTATTCTTATTTACCTGTTTTGTTTGAACAAAAAAATTATGATTTTAAACCATTGTTTGATTTGTATACTACAAATGTTGCTATTACAAATAAAGGCTTTGTAGTTAATGATTTTAGTTGTGGCAGTGCAGTAATGTGGCTGCTAGCGTATATAATAAGTAGAATTTTTGAATCAAGGAGTGTATCAATAATTTTTGTAAACTTTTTTTCTTCGCTTTTAGGTATATTTTCTTTATTTTTTGTCTATAAAACACTTCTGTTGTTTAAAACAGAAAAATTTATAGCAAAGTTGATATCTTTCTTTATATTCTTAGGAAGTCCGTTAGTATTTTATAGTTATGTTATTCCACAAAATCCTCATACTGTTACTGCTTTTCTATGTTCAGTATTTTTGTATTTTTGGTTGTCAACTTATGGCCAGAAAAAGTTGGCAAGATGGATTCTCTTAGGATTAATTTTAGGATTAGCAACTTTGGTCAGAGAACAAGAAGTTTTGTTTGGTATGTGTCTGATAATTGAACTTATTTCTGAGGTTATAAAAAATAAAAAATTTGATAAGATTTATTTCAAGTTTATATCAGTGTTTTTAATTACATTTTTGTTTGTTTTAACACCATATTTTTTAAACTCAATGATTGTTTTTGGTAATGTTTTTATACCAAAAAGTTATACATTGTCATTCACAAAATTTTCTTTATATTCAGTGTTAGATGTTATTTTTTCAGCATACCATGGTTTGTTTTGGTGGACACCTGTGTTAGTATTAGGTATAGCAGGATTGTTTTTTGGATTAAATAAAAACTTTATTGTTTCAGTAAGTTTTATATTAATTTTGTTTCTACAGATAGTATTGATTTCTTTAGTAACAGCGCCAGGTGGCGGGTCGTCGTTCGGGATAAGATATTTAACTGATTGTTCTACAATTTTTGCATTCGGTATTTACCAGATATATAGTTTATTAAAAAATAGTAGAATTAAATTTTTATTTCTCAGTATATGTGGTATACTAACCTTATGGACAGTAATGTTGGTAATTCTTTCTGCAAAAGGTATTGTTAATCTTTTAGAACCATATACAATGAAAGAATTTCTTACAGTTGTGATAAAAAATATTGGTAATGTAATAAAAATCAAATTTTCGCCAAGAATCATTCTTGATTATGACCAGTATTTTTTTATTGTAATAATTTTTGTTTTATGTTTTAGTATTACAAAATTGTTGTATTCTGTTATAAAAAACAATACTGTGTACTGGGCGGTAATAATGGGAGTAATTTTTGCTATAGTTTTGTTTGATATAAAAATGTTTGAGAGTGGAGTAGGAAATAGAGTAGTTTACAAAAATTATAAAGAGTTTTTGTCGTTTAATGATTATAAAAATTATTTTTTATTAGCAGGACTTAAAGTAAGGATAAAGTATTACAAAAAAATTAAAGATGAGAAAAACTATCAGCATTATTTTGAGATTGCAAAAAACTTGAATTTTGAAACATTAAAAGGTAAAAATTTATATAATATAATGTTTCCTAATTTAGAATAAAAAAATGTTGTACATTCTTGACGGATATAATATAATAAAACAAGTAGAAGAAATTTGTAGTAAAGAATTAAAATTGCAAAGAGATTGGTTAATAAATCTGTTAATAAACAAAAAACCACAAGGTAGTTATAAAAACAAAGTTGTAGTTGTGTTCGATGGTAAAGGTGAGTATTTGATAGATTCGCTGCATAATCGGGACCAGTTTAAGAAATACAATATTGAAGTATTGTTTGCAGAAATTGCTGATGATAAAATAAAACAACTTGTAGAAGGTTCAAATAAACCAAGAGAAATAGTTGTTGTATCAAATGACAAAGGATTATGCAGAGTTGTAAGTTATTATGGTGCAAAAGTTCTTTCTGTAAAAAAATTTATGGATAAAACAGCAATGAATCAAAAGTTAAATAACAAAAATAATTTTAAAGACGGGAATAAAAATGTTTCACAAGATAAAATAAAAGAGATTGATAAAGAACTTAAAAAGTATTATAATATAGAATAACAAATTTTTTTTGGAGGTGAGAAGTGTAATGAAAAGGTTTATTCTGTATCTATTTAGATGGCAGTTAAGTACACCAATTTTGTGGCTTGTAGTAAGAAATTTAGGGACAGGTGTAGGTGCTACAATTCTTGCAAACCTTATAGGAGGAAGTATTTTTTTCTGGGTAGATAGGTTTATTTTTACTTCAAAAGCAGTAGAAATATGGCATTTTAAAGAAAAAGGTGTATGTGATAATTGTGGCAAAGAAACATCATTATGGAGGTTAGTATTAGCCCCGGGATATGACAGACGTAATGCTGAACCTAAATATCTTTGTTTAGAATGTTCGAAAAAGAAAACTGATGAGTTAAGAAAAAAAGGTATTCCTATACGAGGGAGGAGTCAATAATATGAAAAAAATTTTAATCATTTATTATTCAGAAACAGGTAATACTAAAAAAATGGCTGAACTTATCGCTGAAGGTGTAAAAGAAGAACAAGTTGAGGTTGTTGTTAAAAATGTAGATGATACACAAGCAAGAGAACTTCTTGATTATGATGGTATAATTATAGGTTCGCCAACATATTATGGTTTGCCTGCATACCAAATAAAAAAGTTGTTAGATGAAAGTGTTGAGTTTCATGGTTCACTTGAAGGAAAGGTAGGTGGTGCGTTTTCATCTTCTGCAAACATTGGCGGTGGTAATGAAACAACTATTATGGCTATAATACAAGCGATGTTGATTCATGGTATGGTTGTTAAAGGAACTTCTAAAGGTGACCATTACGGACCTGTGAGTATTGGTAAACCAGATGTACGTGTTGAACGTCAATGTAGACAATATGGTAAAATGATAGCAAAATTGGTAAAAAAATTATGATACCAAAAGAAATAATAAAACAAATTCGTAAGATTGAAATTACAACAAACAAAATTGTTAACGAACTTTTTGTAGGACAGTATTTAAGTGCGTTCAAAGGACGTGGGATGGAGTTTGAGGAAGTAAGAGAATATATCCCAGGAGATGATATAAGAACAATTGATTGGAATGTCACTGCAAGATATGGCAAACTTTTTATAAAAAAGTTTAGGGAAGAACGTGAACTTACAGTTATGCTTCTTTTAGATATGAGCAGTTCACAATACTTTGGTTCAAAAAATAAAACAAAGGCAGAAATTGTTGCTGAAATATCTTGTATTTTAGCACTTTCTGCATTAAAAAATAACGATCGTGTTGGAACAATAATTTTTACAAACCAACCCGAACTTTATATCCCAGCGAAAAAGTCGTTATCACATGTCCTTCGTATAGTACGTGAGATCTTGTATTATAAACCAAAAAATAAAACTACTAATATAAACTCTGCATTACAGTATTTTTATCATGCACAGAAAAAACGATGTATAACATTTCTGTTTTCTGACTTTAAAGATACTGGTTATGAAAATTCGTTAAAAATTGTAGCAAAAAAACATGACCTTGTTTTAGTAAGAATAACAGACCCGCTAGAACAAAATGCTCTGCCACAATTTTATTTTGAATTCCAGGATATTGAGACCGATAAAAATATATCAGCAAATTTTGTTTTGCCAAACTTGAGACAAAGTTATGAACAACAAATAAATTTGTATAAAGAATATTTTTTACAAATGGTTAAAAAATACAGCTTAGATTTTATAGATATTTCTACTGATAAAGATTATGTTGACAACTTATTAAAATTCTTTTATAAAAGAAAATTAAAAATGCGTATATAATAAAAATTTTTGTTATCTATATATTTTAATAATTTTTTGTTAAAACATAATGAAAAAAGTGTTAACTCTAATTTTGTTTTTAACAACTCATTTATGTTCTCAAATTAAAATACAAAATTTTGTTGATAAAAAAGAAGTTTACCTCGGTGATGTTGTAAATTATCATATTATAATAGAACATCCTAAAAATATTGAATTATCTAAATTTGAAATTTATAATGTTATAAAAGACACAACAGGGGCAGAAAATTTTGTTTTATATAGCACGAAGATTAACAAAACAAAGAAATTGTTTAGTAACAAAATTATACAAGAATTTGTATTCAAACTTATTCCGGTACAATTAGGGACATTGAAGATAAACGAAATTAATATTAGATATATTAATTTGCAAACGAATGAAAACAAAATAATTATTGTTCCGTCAATAGAACTTTCAGTAAAACCGTATCCAAAACCTAAGAAAAAAGTTTTTGATGGAGAAATTATAGATATCAAAAAACAGATATGGGTTAAGAATTATTTATGGTTGATATTGTGTCTTTTACTGGTTTTTTCTATTTTAGGATGGATTGTTTATCAATATAAATTAAAACCACGAATGCAAACACAAAATTTAAATGTTGAACAACAAGTGGATATAAAAGAAGTTGCGTTAAAAAAGTTAGATGATTTATGGCAGAAGAATTATTTATCGTTAGGATTAATAAGAGAGTTTTATTTTGAACTTACAGAAATTGTAAGATGGTATATTGAAAAAAAGTTTGAAGTTAACGCGTTAGAATTAACTACAGAAGAACTTTTTAATGTTTTGAAGAAAAAAGTTGATAAAAAATATAATTTAGAACTAAAATCGTTTTTAGACAATGCAGACCTTGCTAAGTTTGCTAAATATAGACCTGATGAAAAACAAATTGTACAAGATTTTGAAACTGCAAAAAAGTTGATAATATAATAGTTTATGAGTTCAGAGTTATGAGTTTAAAAAGTTAATAGTCGGTAGTTCATAGTTCATAGTAATCCGAATAATTTGTTGTAGGAGAGGTTTTCAAACCTCGACAATCTCGCAATTTGGAAAATGCTGAAAAAGTATTCAATGCTACTAAAATGTCCCCGCTTTGGCGGGACGAGGAGCAACAGAACTGAGATTCCTCTCCCGCAAAACGTGGGATCGGAACAAGCTCCGCAATCTAGTTGTAAAAAATAGATTGCCAAGCCCGCAACTTGCGGGATCGCAATGACAAGAAAAAAATACTAAAGATAAAACAGTGAAACAAGCATGAGTTTTGAACGGCCTTATATATTAATTTTATTATTAGCATTGCCATTTATATGGCAGTTTTTGGTTAAAAAGAAAAATGTTTTTAAAATAAAATTTACTAATGTTGATATATTAACAAAAATTACTGATGATAACAAAAAATTTGATTTACATAAAATAGTTTCTTTGTTAACAATTTTGTGTTTGTTTTTTTTAATTATCTCAGCTGCGGGTCCAAGGAAAGGTATAGTGTCAAAAGAAGAAACAAAACATGTTGTTGATATTATTCTTTGTCTTGATTGTTCTACAAGTATGTTAGCATTAGATTTTTATCCAAAAAACAGGTTTGATGTAGCAGTACAAGCTGCTAAAGAGTTTGTTAAAGAAAGGAAAAATGATAGAATAGGTATAGTTGTTTTTAGTGGTATTCCGATACTTACTTGTCCTTTGACAACTGATACAGAAACGATAATACGTGTTTTAAACAATTCGCGTATAGGTATGGTGAAACTTGATGGTACAGCAATTGGTGATGCAATAATGCTTGCTTTATCAAGAATGAAACAAGAGAGTAAATCAAAGATCATTATTCTTCTTACTGACGGAAGAAATAATATGGGACAAATTGATCCAGTTACTGCAGCAAAAGCAGCGCAATCTATGGGAGTAAAAATTTATACAATAGGTTGTGGAACAGCAACTGGTAAATCGTTGTATATTATAGACGATCCGTTTTGGGGTAAAAGACAGGTGTATCTACCACAAGATTTAGATGAACCTACTTTGATACAAATTGCTGATATTACAAATGGTAAGTATTTCAATGTTACTACAAAAGAAAAAATGTTTGCTGTGTTTAAAGAAATTGATAAACTTGAGAAAACAGAAATTAAAGTAAAAGAGTATAAAGAATATAAATATCTTTACCAAATTTTTGTAGTTTTAGCATTTATATGTTTCATTACAAGGTTTATTATAGAAAAAATACTTGTTTTTCGTATACCTTAATGCTATGAAATTTGCAAATATAACTTGGTTATACTTAATGATTATTCTTGTACCGATTTGGGTAACAATTTTGGTTTTCTTATATAAAAAATATGTCAAAAATATAACTGCTTTGTTTTCGTTAAACCTTGTATCAAAACTTATTATTCCTGGGTTGTTTAAAATACAAAAAGTTATGTTGTTATTATGGTTTTTAATTTTTTGTTTATTTTTATTTGTCTTAAGTGGACCTCAATGGGGAATTATTCCTAAGGAAGTAAAAACATATGGTGTTGACATTGTGTTTGCAGTAGATGTTTCAAAAAGTATGTTAACTGAAGATGTAGTACCTAACAGGTTAGAATTTGCAAAACGTACAATAGAACTGATTTTGGACAGAATAGAGACACATCGTGTTGGGATAATTACATTTGCAGGTATAGCATACTATCTTTGTCCACTTACAATAGACCATACTGCTGTAAAAGATTATCTATCTATAATAGACACAGAGGTTGTCCCTTATCCTGGTACAAAAATAGGTTTAGCGTTAGAAGAAGCGGTCCGTGTGTTAAAAGAACAATCTCAAGGGACAAAAGTAGTGGTTATGTTCTCTGATGGTGAAGATCATGATTCTTATGCAGAATCTATTGTTGAAGAAGCAAAGAAAAATGGTATTATAATTTATACAGTAGGTGTTGGAACACCTGAAGGTAGACCTATACCTATACGAGATTCTCAAGGAAATATTACTGATTACAAAAAAGATAAACAAGGTAATGTTGTTACAAGTAGGTTAAACGAACAATTGTTGTATGAAATAGCAGAGAAAACTTCAGCACGATATTTTTTTTCAAACTATGGCGAGTTAGGTGTTGCTCAACAAATAATTAACGAAATTGCTTCATTGAAACAATCTGAACTTAAATCAAAAGTTTATAATATCTATACAAACAGGTATCATTATTTTGTATATATTATAATTCTATTGGTTTTGTTAGAAATTTTTGTACCAAAACATTGGTGGGTGAAGATTTAGTCAATTAGTCAAATATTCGATAGTTTATAGTTAATAGTTGTAGGGCAAGGATTTCCGCCAGAGGCGGACTGCCTCAGGCAGTATCCTTGCAAATATAGATTATGGTATCCGCAAGCTTTAGCTTGCGTATAATAATAGTAGATAGTGGTAAGTAGGAAGGTGTTAGGGAAAAATTTATGTTTTTTTCCGCTTAATCCGTGATAATCTGCGTGGTCAGCGGTCTGCGTCATCCGCGGTTATTTCCGCGTCATCTGCAGTTATGAAAACAATAATAATTTTTTTATCAACTTTATTTTTTACAAACATTGTATTTTGTAGTTTTAGAAATGATATAAATACTGGGAACAAACTTTTTTATAAAAAAAATTATGAACAGTCAGTTGAAAAATACAATTCTGCTGAACTACAAAAACCTGATTCAGCAATAGTTTATTATAATCGTGGGAATAGTTTTTATAAACAACAGTTGTATGACCAAGCAGTTAAAGAGTATCAAAAAGCTTTAGGGTTAACAAAAGATAAAAATTTGAAATCTAAAATTTTGTTTAATTTAGGTAATACATATCTTAAGCTTGGTGATACAAAAAATGCAAAAGAATCGTATAAACAAGGGTTGTTGAACAATCCTAACGACGAGGATATAAAATATAATTTGCAATACGCATTAGTGCAATTACAACAAAACCAAAATCAACAACAAAAAAGTTCTTCTAATAAACAAAATCAATCTGAAGATAAAAATAAGCAACAAAAAGAAGAACAAAAAAAATATATGTCAGAACAAGATTTGCAAAGATTGTTAGAAATGGCAAAACAACAACAAAATAAAAATCAAAAAGATTTAAAAGATACATTAAAACCCCAGAAACCTCAACTACCACCTGTTGACAAGGATTGGTAGGGTAATGGTTGATAGTTAATAGTCGATAGTTCATAGTTAATAGTTCATAGTTGATAGTTAATAGTATTTTGTAGATGGTGATCTGAGTAATTCTGTACGATCTGTGATATTCTGTTTAATACGCGTAATCCGTGTTATCCGTGGTTTTTTAATCCGCGACATCCGTGGTATATGGTATGAAAATTTTATTATATTTAATCACAACATTTTTGGTATCTTCACAAATTTTTGCTGATATATCTATCTCTGCATCTGTTGACAAAAACGTTGTTTCATTAGGAGAACAGATAACATTACAAGTTGTTGTTTCTGGTGATACAACAAATATTCCACAGCCTAAAATACCACAAATACAGGATTTCCAAATATATTCGTCTGGTAGATCTCAAAGTATATCAATAATCAAAGGACAAGTAAAGTCCTCAATAACATTTACTTATATTCTTTCACCGAACCGTATTGGCGAGTTTGAGATAACACCAATATCTGTTGAATACAAAGGGAAAATTTATCAAACAGAACCTATAAAAATCAAAGTTGAAAAATCTGTATCATCACCTCAAAAAACTGTACCTCAACAACAAAATGTTTATCAAGGTAAAAAACGAGGTGTGTTTATTGAAACATTTGTAGACAAACATACAGCGTATGTGAACGAACAGATAACCTTGACATTCAGGTTTTATACAAAAGTTAATCTTTTGTCACAACCACAATACTCACCACCTGATACAACTGGATTTATAACAGAAGATTTACCACCACAAAAGAATTATTATACAATAATAGATGGAGAACGATATTATGTTTCTGAGATAAAAACAGCGTTGTTCCCTTCTACAGCAGGAAAGTTTGTTATAGGACCTGCTACTGTAAGATGTGCAATTGAAGATTTTGATATAGACGATTTTTTCTCAGACAATTTCTTTCGCAGATTTTTTTCTCAAGGTAAAGAAGTTGTCTTAAAATCCGAACCTATTGAAATAAAAGTTTTACCTTTGCCACAGCCACAACCAAAGTTTTTCTCAGGCAATGTTGGGAAGTATACAATAGATGTTTATGTTGATAAACAAAAAATTGAACAAAATGAAAGTACATTTTTGAACATAAAAATTTCTGGTGTAGGTAATATAAAATCATTAACTTTTCCAAAATCGTTGATTGAAAATTTTTTAGGTAAAAATTTTGTAATATACGACCCTATAACTTCGTTTGATATTAATAAAGAAAATTATGTAGTTAAAGGTTCTAAGACATTTAAAATACCTATATCAGTTTCTTCTGCAGGAAAGTTTGTGATACCTGAGATAAAATTTGTATATTTTAATTCTGATTCTAAACAATATGAAACAGTTTCTTCTTTACCAATAACATTAGAAGTTTGGCCATCAACTAAACCACAAGTTGTACAACCGATATTATCAAAGACACAATCACAACCTCAACAAGTTTCGCTTGAGGATATAAGATATATAAAAAGTTTTTATAAGTTAAAAAGCAAAAGAGATTTTATTATTTTATTAACATTAATACAATTTTTACCAGTTCTTTGTTGGGGGACAGTTTTGGGATATAAAAAATATGAAGAAAGAAGAATCAGAGATTTTAGTAAATATCGTTCAAGCAGAGCATATAAAAATGCAAAAAATAAATTAAAAAATATCTGTAAATCAAGAAATGTTATTGAAGATATGTATGATATTATAGCAGAGTATTTAGCAGATAAAATGAATATATCAAAAGAGGCAGTAAGCACTCAAGAAATAAATAAATTTTTCAAAGATAAAATCAATACAGATGTGTATAACGAACTTGTTTCATTATGGGAAGAAGTTAATTTTTACAAATTTGCACCGTCTAAACTTGACATTAGCAAGATAAATTTAGAAGAGTTTGTAAAGAAAATAACCAATGTTTTACAAAAACTTGAATATGAACTACAAAAAAAGTATTAAAATTTTAATATGTTTACTGTGTATCAAAAACTTTGTTTTTAGTCAACCAGTTTTGTTTCAACAAGGTATTGAGTTTTATAACAAAACAGATTTTGTTTCTGCAAAAGAAAAATTTTTAGAATTAAACGAGATTTTGTCTAAAGAAAACAAAGTATCTTCAGAAGTTTTTTATAACATAGGATGTTGTTATTTTAGAGAAAACAAACTTGGTTATGCAAGATATTATTTTGAACTTGCAAAAAAAGTTTGTTATTATGATAAAGATATAAATTATAATCTTGGTTTTGTAAAAAAAATTACAAATAATACTTCTGAAGAAAGTTTTTTAACACAAATTGTTAATTTGGTATCTTTGAAAGAAGTTCTTTTTATATTATTGTTGTTCAATTTTATGTTTTTTGGTAGTTTAACAGAGGAGATCTTTATAAAGCCGAGTTTTCTTCGTTGGGTGAAAAGAATAAGTTTTGTGTTTCTTGTATGTTTTTTAATAGTAAGCATAATAAAATTAGACACAGAACTTAAAAAAACAGGTATTGTTTTAGAATCAACAAATTTATTATCTGCGCCTGAAGAAAATCCTTTCACAAAATCTGTTGCTTTAAACGAAACAAAAAAAGTTGTAATTTTGTCAGAAAAAGGAGATTATTACGCTGTATATTTGTTACAAGATAAAATTCAAGGATGGGTTAGCAAGGATAAAATTGGACTGTTATGAACCTACTTTGGGCACCGTGGAGAGCAAAGTTTGTGAAAAAGAAAAAACATAAAAGTTGTATTTTTTGTGATAAAATAAAATCTAAAAATGATAAAAAAAATCTTGTTCTTTACAGAGGGAAATATAATTTTGTTATGTTGAACTTGTATCCGTACACTAACGCACATCTGATGGTTGCTCCGTACAGACACATTGGTGATTTAGACCTACTTTCAAAAGATGAGTTATACGAACTTTTTGATTTGGTCCGTAAAATGGTAAAGATATTAAAGAAAACACATAAAATTGATGGATGTAATATAGGAATAAACCTTGGTAAAGCAGCTGGTGCTGGTGTAGAAAAACATCTACATGTACATATTGTTCCTCGTTGGTTTGGTGATACAAATTTTATGCCTGTTGTTTCAGATACAAAAATTATTTGTGAAAGTTTAGATGAAACATATAAAATTTTAAAGAAAGAAATTGAAAGGGGGTTGCCGTGACACATAGATGTAAAAGTAAACAAAAAAGAAGAAAACTTGAGGTTAGAAGAAAATGGAAACAAAGATTGAAAAGAAAGAAGTTAATTAACAAACAAGAAGGAAAAAACGAAAAAAATGAACCTGAGATAGAAAACCAACAAAATGTTGAACAATAATTATTTTTGATCTTATGCAAGATGTACAATATCATGTTGGATTAAAAAAAGGTGAGATAGGTATATATATTGTATTAACTGGAGATCCTAAACGTACAGAACTTATTGCAAAATTTTTTGTTGATTCCAAAGAAATAGTATTTAACAGAGAGTTTAGAACATTCTGTGGTTATATTAAAGGATACGATGGTAAAAAAATAAAAGTGTCTACTACATCTACAGGTATTGGTTGTCCATCAGCTGCTATTTGTATTGAAGAACTAGCAAACATTGGCGGTAAAGTTTTTATTCGTGTAGGGACAGCTGGGTCGTTACAAAAATATGTTAAACTTGGTGATATTGTTATAAGTTTAGCATCAGTTCGTGAAGATGGTACTTCAAGACAGTATGTTCCTTTATCATATCCAGCTGTCGCGAGTATTGATGTGGTGAACGCTTTGGTTGAGTCAGCAAAAAAGTTGAAATATAAATATCATATTGGTATTGTACATTGTAAAGATGCGTTTTATACTGAAGAATCTGGTGAACAAAATTATGTGTTGTCAATGAAAGAATATAACGAATTTTTGTGGAAAGTATGGCAAAGAAGTAATGTGTTAGCAACAGCTATGGAATCGTCAGCATTATTTATTCTTGGTAGTGTGAGAAAACTCTTAGTTGGTGAAGTGTTGACGATAATAGGTTCTACTTGGGCAAAAAATCCTATTATAAAACAAGAAGGTGTTGAAAAAGCAATTAAAGTTGTTTTAGAAACAATAAAAGTTTTAGAATTTTATAATAGTAAAGGATAAAAAACTATGGAAAAAAAAGATTCTGAAAAAAAAGTTGAAGAAATTATAGATCTTGCACGAGATGAAAAACTTTCTGAAGAAGAACTTATAAAAGAAGCAGTACAAGAAAAAATTAAACAAATTACTGAACTTCAAGAAAAAAATAAAGAACTTAACAAACAAATTTTGTATCTTAAAGCAGAGTTTGAAAATTTTAGGAAACGTGTAGAAAAAGAAAAACAACAAAAGTTTTTATTAGGTAAAATTTCAGTTTTTGAAAAAATTATATATTTATATGAGATGTTTAAAATAGCAATTGAAAGTTTACAAAAAATTAATTTAGAGAAAACAGATGAATTCACACAAATTTTTAACGGGTTAAATCTTTTATATAAAGAATTTGAAAGTTTTCTTAATAAAGAAGGTATCTATAAAATAAATTGTTTAAATCAACAGGTTGATCCACAATATCATGAAGTTGTTGAATATGAAGAAGATGATACAAAACAAGAAAATACAATTGTAGAAATTGTTTCTGATGGATATCTTTTAAAATCTGATGAAGAAGAACTTGTTTTACGTCCAGCAAAAGTTAAAGTTGTTAAACTAAAACAAAAAAATAGTGAGTCAAAATAAGTATAGTTAAGTATTTATAATTTAAACAAAAAATTTTGTATTATAGGAGGAGATGCGTCACAATGAAAAATTTTATAAATATATTATTAACTTTGTTAATTTTTAATATTTTAGCATATGCAAGATTATCTTTTGGTATTTCATTAGGAGATCCTACTGGTTTGTCTTTAAAGATTCAACAACAAAAAACTTCTGTATATGATTTATGTATAAACTTTTCTACAAAGGATAGTTATCTTTATTTTCATACAGATTTTTTGAAGTATGATTATGAAAAAATAGTATCAAAAGAACTTTCAGGACAGTTTCCAGTGTTTTATGGTTTAGGGATAAAAATAGAAAGTATAGGTGAGACAACAGTATTTGGTATAAGATTAGTAGGCGGGTTAGAATATATTTTTTCAGATATACCATTTGAAATTTTTTTTAAAATAGCGCCTGTTATAGAATTAGTGCCATCAACTTCAGTTAGAATAGCACCTTCTGTAGGGATAAGATATATTTTTAAATAAAAAAATTATGCAGCCTTCTAATTTAAGTAAACGATTTGTTACAGGTATAGTTTTGTTTATTCCGTTATGGATAACTTTGTACATAATATGGATTTTTGTTAAACTTGTCTCAAACATTTCTTCTCCGTTTATAAAAACTTTATTTTATATTTTTTCTATATCAGAAAGTACATTTTTAATAAGAATAATAAGTTTTTTAATCTCATTGTTGTTGATATATTTACTTGGTTGGTTAACTGATACAATTTTAGGTAAAAAAATTTTAAAAAAGTTTGAGTATTTAATTTTTAGAATACCTTTAGTAAGCGATATTTATTTATCAATAAAAAAATTGGTAAATTTTTTTATTGAATATAAAACTACCCATCAAGATAGTAAAGTTGTTATAATAGAATATCCGCGTAAAGGAGTATTTTCTTTTGGTATTGCAACAATAGAAACTAAAGACAAAATAGGAGTATTTGTCCCATCTACCCCAAATCCTACAACTGGATATCTTATTTTTTTACCGAAACAAGAAGTAAAATTTACTACAATTTCTGTAGAAGAAGCATTGAAAATAATTGTTTCTGGCGGTATAGTAACAGGTGCAGAAGAAGAAATTAAAAGATACTTGTAATAAAAAAAATGAAGAAAGTTAGTATTGATAAAAATACGATTGTTTCTGTATTAAACAAAACAATTTTGTTCAATGGTATAAACAAAAAATATGTTAACAAAATTGCAAGTTTAATAAAATGTTATAAATTTATTAAAGGTGAAAAAATTGTTACTGAACAATACAAAGGACAAGATATATATGTTGTTATTTCAGGTAAGATAGAAGTTTATTTTGAACAAAATAAGAAACGGTTTATAATAAAAGAACTTACTAAAGGAGATATTTTTGGTGAGATAGGGTTTTTTATAAAACACAGAGCTGCGAATTGTGAAGCAGTTGAAGATTCTGTTATTGGTGTTATAAAAAATAGAGATTTTAAAAAATTAATTTCTAAAGATGTATTATTAAAAATTATAAAATTATTAATTTTACGTCTTCTACAAACAGATATAGAGATAAAAGATTTGGTTTTTAAATCTGTTCTACAACGAATATGTAAAGAAATAAATAATAGAATAAAAAATGGTAATACTATAGAAGTTGATTTATATACATTTGCACAAAAAGTTGCTTCATCTAGAGAAACTGTTTCACGAATGTTGTCTTTGTTAGAAAAAATAGGTATTATTCAACATAAAAGAAATAAAATAATTGTGATTGATAAAGAAAGAATTAAAAAAATAGCAGAGTAATAAAATTTAGTATTTTTCAATATGAAGTATATCTGAAAAATTTCGTTTTGGAACAATAAGTTTGTCTCGTTTTTTATAAAGAGTAAAATTTTTATTGTTTTTTTCTATAATTTCTGTTTCAGGTTGTTCATCAGGATAACCTAAAGAAATAATAGCAACAATTTGTAGATTTTGTGGAATAGCAAAATTTTTATAGATTTCATCTCTGTTTATAGAACCGATCCAACAACTGCCTATGCCATACCCCCAAGCAGATAATAAAATGTTTTGTATTGCAGCAGAACAATCATAAATATATTCTTTACTTTTCTGCGGGTTGCCTAAGACAATAATATATGCTTGAGGTTGTTTATCTTTTAGTGGTTTACCAGCAGAAGCAAGCCAGTAAATATTGTCGAATATAATCTTTCGATTTTTTTCTTCACTAACAATAATAAACTCCCAAGGTTGTTTGTTCCCAGCAGAAGGTGCTAATGTAGCATCAGAAACAATTTGTTTTAATATATCCATTGGTATAGGGAGAGGTTTGTATCGTCTTATACTACGTCGTGTTCTTATTATTGTATGAACATCTTTTATTTCAGAGTTCATTACTGAATTTGTTAAAATTAAAATTGTTGAGAAGAACAAACATTTAAAAAATTTTGCTAAATTCATCTTTTATTATTTCCCATAATTTTTCAGGTTCTTCAGAAGGAAAATGGGACATATATTTAGTTTCTTTATAAGCCCATACAGCAAAATTTTTTATACCTTCTTGTTTTGCAAGATTTATTGCAGTTATAATTTCTTCTGTTTTTTCTTAAGTACACCAAAAAGTTGAAACCACAACAATACGGGTTTGTTATATTTATTTACTACTGTAAGTATTTTTTAGCAGTTGTGTTTATATTACACTTGTTGAAATAATATCTACTTCATCAATAGAAGTTATATCATTCTAGTTAGTAGCAGCACGTTCGTTCATTGTGGGTAAAAAAACAAACAATGTTTCTCACATTTTTATTTTTTTTGATTTTACATATTTTACAAGTTTTGAAATAAACTCTGTCATTGTATCATATCGAAATTGTCTATATGATAAAGACTGAGATTTTTTTCTGAAATTGTGTCTTTTAGAAAAAAGTTAGTTTTAGTCATCAATCTATTATATTTTTGATAAAATTTTTCTTGACAAATTACACAAAAACATGCTAAAGAATTATCGCCTATACATCCCCAGTGAATATATAAATATGGTTCGTCCCAAAAATATCGTCAGGATTGCAGTCTAACGCTGCGTCGATCCATTTATTAAAAAATTTTATTGTTTTAGGATTGTTTGCACAAGCAGCAGGTGCTGACCATCCTAATTGCAATATCTGTCTTGTTTCAGGATATAAATTAATAAAGTTTGAATATGCTTCACCTGCAAAAATTCTGCATACATCCAAAGGATCTATGTATACTTTAAGACATAAGTCATGGACTATTCTACTATCTTTATAAAATTTTTATGGTAATACTGCATATCTTTTTCTGAAAATATTAACACAATAGAGTCACAGTTATGTTCTTTGTATCTTGGAGATCTATTTTTACATGATTGTATATTTTGTTACCGAAATAACTTACACATTTTTTATATTTTATAAAAACCATTTCTGTTATAAAACTTCTCCGGGGCCTGGACTCGAACCAGGAAAAGATGGTCCAGAGCCATCTGTGTTACCAATTACACCACCCCGGAAGTAAAAGATGTGAGTGATCAGCAATTAGTGGATAATGAAACATTAAGAAAAAAAACATTTTTTTGTCTATAGTTTTTCTAATCTTTGTTTTTCTGATTACTATTTTCTGTCTCTTTCTTTAATTCATCAGCATAGTTTAGTTCAAGATCTGTAATTACTGAGATTAACAACCGTTCTTCATCTTCTGTAAGATTACCTTTAGTTTTTTCTTTAAGTTCTCTGAGTATATCTATTGTAAACCGTGCATTTTGTAAATCTTTTTCAATTTTGTTTGATACAGGATTTGGAACTTTACCAAGTTGCATCCAACAAGTTGACGCAAGAGATGTTATTAAAGCTAAAAAATAATTTATTTTTTCTTCTGACATTTGTTCCTCCCTTTAACTAAAAAATTTGTTTAAAGCAATATTAATTCTATTTAATACTCTTTTCTTACCCAAAAGTTCCAAAAGATCAAAAAGGCCTATGCCTTCTTTTCTACCAGAGACTGCAACTCGGATTGGGTGGAAAACATCTGAGGTTTTATATCCTTTTCTTTGACAGAAGTTTCTTATTTTTTCTTCTAATAGAGTTTTATCAAAACTTTCAACAAGTTTCAATTCTTCTAAAATTTCTTTTAATATATTTTTTTGTTGTTCTGTAGAAAGAAATTTTTTTATTGCATGTTCGTCATAGACAATTTCGTTATCATCTTTTAGAAAATACTCAATTAAATAAGGCACATCTTTTAAAAGTTTAATACGTTCTTTTTCTGCATCAATAAGTTTTTTGATATACTCTTTTTGTTGTTCTATATTTTTGAACCCAGCATTTTCTAAAAACGGTTTTGCATAATAAAACAATTTTTCAGTATCTGTATTCCTTATATATTCAGAATTCATCCATAAAAGTTTTTGTCTATCAAATACTGCAGGTGATTCTGAACATCTTTCAAGAGTAAATTTTTGTATAAGTTCATCTTTTGTAAAAAACTGTTGTGAATCTTCAGTTGAAAACCCAAGTAGTGCTACATAGTTAACAACTGCTTGTGGTAAATAACCTTCTTTTTTATAATCTTCAACAGAAACATCGCCACTACGTTTGCTAAGTTTTGACCTATCAGGATTCAAAAGAAGTGGTAAATGTGCAAATTGTGGTGGTTCCCAGCCAAAATATTTATAAAGTAGGATATGTTTTGGAGTAGATGATAACCATTCTTCACCACGGATCACATGCGTGATTTCCATCAAATGGTCATCTACAACATTTGCAAGATGGTATGTAGGATAACCATCAGATTTTAATAAAACTTGGTCATCTATAAGTTTACCATCAAATTTTACTTCGCTACGGATGATGTCTTTAAACACAATTTCTTCATCAGGTACTTTTAATCTTATTGTATAAGGTTCATATTTTGCACGTTCGTCAGATTCTTTTTGAGAAAGGTTCCTACAGAACCTGTCATACATTGGAGGTTGCTTATTTAAAAGTTGTGTTTTTCTAACTTCTTCAAGACGTTGAGAAGTACAAAAACATCTGTATGCATAACCTTTTTTTAACAATTCTTCTGCATATTTTTTATAAATTTCAGTTCTTTGTGATTGTATATAAGGACCATAATTACCTTTTTGATAAATTTTACCATTTTCATCAAGATAAGGTCCTTCATCATAGTCAAGTTCGCACCAAGTAAGAATAGAAATCAAGTTTTCAGTTGCGCCTTCAACATAACGTGTTCTGTCAGTATCTTCAATCCTTAGTATAAATACACCATTGTTATGTCTTGCAAAAAGATAATTGAATAACGCTGTCCTTAACCCGCCAACATGTAAAAATCCTGTTGGTGACGGAGCAAACCTTACTCTAACTATTTGTTTCATAATTTTATTAATCTCACTTTCTTATTTTTTATATCCTACAGGCATTATGTATACTGGCGTTTCTTCATCTGGTAAAGAAAGAATTTCTTTTACTTTCTCATCATCAAACGCGCCAACTTGTACTGTACCTAAACCTAAAGCAGTTGATTGTATAGTTAAATTTTGTGCTGAATGTCCTAAGTCAATATGAATATATCTTGTTTTACCTCGTTCACCATATATTGCAACTTTGTTATATTTCGCTGTCCAAACAAAACTTACAGGTGCTTGTTTGATAAAAAACTGGTTTAAAGCAGCAGATGTTAAACTATCTCGTAAATCACTTTTTTTAAGTTGTATCAAAGAATGATTTTTATAGTTATATTTATACAATCCTGCAGGTAAATTTTCAACATTTCCTACAACAATGTAAAGTTCTAACGGATAAATAGCACCAGCTGACGGAAAAACACGTGTTGCTGAAGTTACACCATCAACTGTTGTACCAAATGCTGACCATAATAACTGACTTAATTGATTTAATGTAAGAGGTTTGTTTTGGAATCTTCTTGTGGCAGACCATTTATAAATTGTTTCTTCAAACGAAACATTACTTTTTTTGTTAGCAGAAGGAAGTTTTATTTCTTGGGTAAATAAATCCTGTATAAACAAGAGATATAAAAGTAATAATGTAAAAATTAATTTTTGATTCATAAAATTTTATTGCCAGATGCCAGGAATTTTTTGTCCACAAAATTTACATCTACCATTTTTTATGTTGTTTTCTAACACGCTATATCCAACACGTTTTATTAACACTTTTTTACATTTTGGACAATAAGTTGATTCATACGGATGACCTACTACATTACCAATATATACATATTTTAATCCAACTTCTTTTGCAATACTATATGCTTTTTCTAATGTTTCAACCGGTGTCGGAGGTAAGTTTGTAAGTTTATACATTGGATAAAACCTTGAGAAAAACAATGGTGTTTCATCACCTAAATTTTGTTTGATCCACTGACACATTTTTTTTATTTCATCAGGATTGTCGTTCCAAGTAGGTATGACTAAGTTTACTACTTCTATAAATGCACCTTTTTGTTTTAGATATTTAAGAACATCTAACACAGGTTGTAGTTTACCAGCAGCAAGTTTGCGATAAAAATTTTCAGAAAATCCTTTTAAGTCAACACGGAATACATCTATGTATTTAACAAGTTCGTCAAGCGGTGCTAAATTTATATATCCTGAAGTAACCATTACATTTCTTAAATTATGTTTTTTAGCTTCTTTTGCAATATCAAGCATGTATTCATAAAAAATTACAGGTTCAGTATAAGTATAAGATATACTTTTTGAACCTGATTCAATTGCCATTTTAACAATTTCTTGTGGTGTAAGTTCATAAAAAGGCATTTCTTCTAAAGGACGTTGTGAAATCTCCCAGTTTTGACAATGGATACATCTTAAGTTACAACCAGCTGTTGCTAAAGAAAAACTTTTTGATCCTGGCAACATATGAAACACAGGTTTTTTTTCAATAGGGTCAACTGCAATTGATACAGGATGGTTATAAGTCATTGTGTAAAGTTTGCCATCAATGTTTATTCTTACTGTACAATAACCTTTTTGGTTAGGTTTTAATATACATTCACGAGGACAAAGTAAACATTGGACTGTTTTTTCTTTTTCATCAATCACTTCCCAAAACAATGCTTCTTTATATTTTATTTTTTGTGAATGAAGAGATTGTAGTAACAAAAAGTTAAGTGTTATTAAAACACAAAAAATTTTTTTCATAAGAAATTTAAACTTTGTATTGCAGTAAAGAATAACTTTCTAGTCTAGATTCTGCCAAATGGGACACTACTGAAAAAAAGATATGTTGACTGCAATTCCACCACGCAATTTGCGGGATGGCAATCTATTTTTACGACGAGATTGCTTTGTCGTCCCGCAAGTTGCGGTACTCCTCGCAATGACAGATGGAAAAGATTACCATCCCGCAATTTTAAGAAAGCAGATACAATTTACTTCTTTTTTATATCAGCACAAGGTGCTGAAACTACTATTACACAAAATTATATGTAGTTGCAGCGTCTTACGCTGCATATCTTTGTTCAGCAGAACAATACCGCACTCTGCAGAACACTGAAAAATCCCAACAATAGGAGACATCTTAAAAACCTACTTTCTTTGTCATTGCGAGCGACCCCGTCAAAAGTCTCGCAATTTGCGGGATGGCAATCTATTGACAATGAGATTGCTTCGCTAACGCTCGCAATGACTACTTATATTTCATTGGTCATTGCGAGGGTTGGCAAAGTCAACCCGTGGCAATCTATAAACAAACTAAGAGATTGCTTCGTCGTTCCGCAACTTGCGGGGTTCCTCGTCCCGCCAAAGTGGGAACATCTTAGCAGTATTGAATACTTTTTCAGCGTTCTCCAATTTGCGAAACGGGATTAGACAATAACAAAGCAGAACTTGACACTCTACAGCTACAAACTCTTTCAACTTAATTGTAAAACTAATATACTACTTTGTTCAATGGATATTCAATAATACCTTGTGCACCTGCTTTTTTAAGTTGTGGAATCATTTTTTTAACTTCTGATTCTTTAAGCACAACTTCTACTGCAACCCAGTTCGGGTCAGAAAGTTGTGATATAGTAGGATTTTTAAGTGAAGGAAGAAGTTTTTCAATTTTAGTTAAACTTTTTTTCTCAACATTCATTTTTAACCCAACCATACCTTCAGCTTCAAGCGCACCTTTTAAAAGCAAGGCAAGGTTATCAATTTTTTCTTTTTTCCAGGTATCTTTCAACGAATTATAGTTTGAAATAAATCTTGTAGTAGAGACAAGTATTTCTTCAATAATTTTAAGTTTGTTTGCACGTAATGAACTACCTGTTTCTGTAAGTTCTACAATAGCGTCAGCAAGCTCAGGTACTTTTACTTCAGTAGCACCCCAAGAAAATTCTACTTTTACTGGAATTTTTTTCTTTTTAAAATATTTTTTTACATAATTTACCAACTCTGTAGAAATACGTTTGTTTTTTAGTTGAGTGATAGAAGTTATGTCAGAATCTTCAGGTACTGCAACAACCCATCTGACTGGCCTAAAACCTGATTTTGAATACAAAAGTTCGCATATTTCTTTAACTTTAGCATTTGTTTCTAAGATCCAATCATACCCTGAGATACCACAATCAAATACACCTTCTTCTACATATTTCGGTATCTCTTGTGCACGTACCAAAGTAATGTCAAGTTCTTCATCGTCACAGTATGGTTTATATTGTCGTGATTCAGTATAAATTTTGAACCCTGCTTTTTTGAACAATTCAAATGTATTTTCTTGTAATGAACCTTTTGGTAAACCAATTTTTAGTTTTTTCATGTTAGTTCTCCTGATATAAATAAAATTGTAGGAGAGGTTTTCTAACCCCGATATTTTTTTTCTTATTAACAAAAATATTTAATTTAGAATAATTTTTCAATTGTTGAGATTTAAATTTTAATTTTATAAAATATAAAAAATATTTATTTTGGTTTTGAAAGAATAAAATGAAAGAAAAACTTTATTCTTTAACACTTTTAGAACTACAAGAATTATTATCTAAAAAAGAAATTTCAAAAAAGGAAGTATTAACATCTTTTATTTCACGTATTAACGAAGTTGATAAAGACCTTAATGCTTTTATATCTTTGTTTGAAGAAGATCTGAATAAAGCTGAAGAAAACAATATAAATAGAACATTTATCCCTATTGCTATAAAAGATAATATATGTATTAAAGGTAAAAGGACAACTTGTGGTTCTAAAATTCTTGAGAATTATATTGCACCGTATGATGCTTCTGTAATTGAATATTTAAGACAAGCAGGCGCGTTTTTTATTGGGAAAACAAACATGGACGAGTTTGCAATGGGTTCTTCAACAGAAAATTCATATTTTGGCCCTACGAGAAATCCGTATGATTTAACTTGTGTCCCAGGTGGTTCTTCAGGAGGTTCTGCTGTTGCAGTTGCTTCAGGCGAAGTGCCAGTCGCGTTAGGTTCAGACACAGGCGGGTCTATAAGACAACCAGCAGCGTTTTGTGGTGTTGTAGGAATAAAACCAACTTATGGTAGAGTTTCTAGATATGGTCTTGTAGCATTTGCTTCGTCTTTAGACCAGATAGGAGTTTTTGCTAGAAATGTTTCAGATGCTGCTAAAGTGTTGGAAATAATATGTAGATATGATGAGCGAGATTCAACTTGTGTAGATTTGCCTAAAGAGAATTTTATTGAAGAATTAAGAAAAGTTGATAGAGATTTTATTAAAAAAATAAAAATTGGCATCCCAAAAGAATATTTTGTTGAAGGGATACAGAAGGAAATAAAAGATAAGATCTTTGATGTAATAAATTTTTTATCTAAAGAAGGAGCTGAAATAAAAGAAATATCTTTACCTCATACAGAATATTCTGTTGCTGTTTATTATATCATAGCACCTTCAGAAGCGTCTTCAAATTTAGCACGATACGACGGTGTTAAATATGGTTATAAGTATTCTGATAAAACAAATGAACAAGAATATTCTGAAATGATAAATATGTATAGGTATACGAGAAAAGAAGGGTTTGGCGCTGAGGTTAAAAGAAGGATAATGTTAGGGACATATTCGTTATCGTCAGGATATTACGATGCGTATTATCTGAAAGCACAAAAAGTTTGTAGGTTAATTTTTGAAGATTTTATGAATGCTTTTAAACAAGTTGATTTAATTATCACACCAACAACACCTACAACTGCGTTTAAACTTGGAGAAAAAATTAATGATCCGTTACAGATGTATCTTTCTGACATTTTTACAATACCTTGTAATTTAGCTGGTTTGCCAGGAATCTCTATACCCTGTGGTTATGATGATAAAGGATTACCGATTGGGTTACAAATTTTGTCTTCTCATTTTAACGAAAAGTTGTTGTTGCAATTAGCATATTTTATTGAACAAAATTATAAAATTCAAAAAATAAGAGGGGAATATATAGTATGAATAAAGAAACAAAAAAGTTTAAATTAACCGTATCGTTAGTGAACATAGCTTTATTTCTTATAGTTTTTGTGTTTGAAACAAGAATAAATTCAATTTATAACAAATACGAATTAAAAGTTGAAGAGTTTAAAAAACTTGAACAAAGTTTGCAAGAATATGTAAATTCTTTAACACAGAATAATTCTGAAATATCTCTGTATATTAAAGACCTATCAACAGAGTATGAGATAAAAATTAATTCTGATAAAGAAATACCTTCTGCAAGTTTAGTAAAAATACCGATAATGGCAGCAGTGTATGAACTGGCTGAAAAAGGAGATTTGTCGTTAAATGAAAAACTAACATATAAGAAAAAATATCATTGTGGCGGTTCTGGTATAATAAAAAGAAGTCGTTATGGTACAAAATTTACTATTAGAGAATTAGTTGAACTAATGATTACTTTATCAGACAATGTTGCAACACATATGTTGATTGATCGTATTGGTATAAAAAATTTGAACAAAATATTTAAAGAGTTAGGACTAAAAAACACTAATATTAACAGGTTTGTAATGGATTTACAAGCAAGGGATAAAGGTATTGAAAATTATACCACAGCAGAAGATATTGGTTTGTTGTTAGAGAAAATATATAGAGGGAAACTTGTCTCTAAAGAAGCGTCTGTTGAAATGTTGTTGATAATGTTGAAACAACGTATTTCTGATCGCATACCTAAAAAATTGCCAACACAAGTAGCTGTTGCACATAAAACAGGTTTAATGAAAGATGTTTGTCATGATGCAGGTGTTGTTTATACAAACAATGGCGATTTTATTATTTGTGTTTTAACACATAACATAAAACCTCAAGTTGCAAAAGAAATTATTTCAGATGTTGCATATATGACATATTGTATGTATGACAAAAATTATGTTGAAGAAAAAGGAGAAAAAGTTGTAGATGACACTACAAATACTGATCTTGGGGATGATACAGGGGGTAACTGAATTCTTACCTGTATCAAGTTCTGGCCATCTTGTGTTAATCCAAACTCTTTTTGGATTAAAAGAAATGTTGTTTTACGATGTGTTGTTACATTTTGCAACATTGTTAGCAGTTATTTTATTTTTTTATAAAGACATAATTGGCTATTTTAAAAGTTTAAAAATAATTTTTTATATTATTTTGTTAACTTTACCTACGGGAATAATCGGTGTTGTTATAAAAAAATATCTTAGTTTTGTTTATGACAATGTTTTAATTTCTTGTATCTGTTTGGTAATCACAGGTTTATGGTTATGGATAGCAGAAACTATTTACACAAAAAGTGTTGAAGGTAAAATTAAAATTGACAACATCGGTATTTTAAAAACTTTACTTATAGGTGTAGCTCAAGGAATAGCTGTCTTACCTGGTATCTCAAGGTCAGGTTCTACTTTAGGTAGCGCGTTAATAATGAATATTGACAAACTTCAAGCAGTAAAATTTATATTTATCTCTTCTATTCCTGCGATTCTTGGTGCAACTTTTTTAGAATTAAAAGAAGTTGCAGAAGGAACTGTGATGTTTCAACCAAATTATATCTATGGAATGATAACTGCGTTTATTTTTGCTATTTTATCATTAAAATTTTTGATAAAAATCGTAAGTAAGCAAAAACTTAGATATTTTTCGTATTATTGTTGGACAGTTGGATTAATTTCAATTTTGTCTTATATTTTTGTTAACATGTCAAAGCGTTAATATATTTTCAGCAGTGGTAAAATTAAAACTTTAACACTTATGAATCTTTTATCTAAACTTTTTATACAATATCCAATACTTTTGTTTGCAATAACTGTTCATGAATATGCTCATGGGAAAGCAGCGGAATATTTCGGTGATGATACAGCAAGAGTTTTAGGTCGGCTTACTTTGAACCCGTTAGCACATATTGATATTTTAGGTACTGTTATTTTACCATTATTAGCAATAATAAGCGGGATACCACTTTTTGGTTGGGCAAAACCTGTCCCTGTGAATATGTATATTTTAACAAGACAACAAATTATGTTTGTTGGTCTTGCAGGACCTTTTGCAAATTTTTTTACAGCGGGAGTGTTCAGTTTGGTTTATTATTTATTACAATCTTGGAATATAAATTTATATGGTGCAGATATATTTTTTATTTATGCAGTTGTGATAAACATTGTATTAGCAGTGTTTAATCTTATTCCGATACCACCGCTTGATGGTAGCAAAGTTTTTGAAGGATTACTACCATATTCTTTAGCAAGAAATTATGAGAATATATTTCGTCAATATGGATTTTTTATTTTAATTTTTTTATTATATTCAGGGATATTATGGAACTTGCTTTCTCCAATAGTAAACTTTTTAGTTAAACTATTTTTACCAAAAATACCTTTACTGCTATGAAAACAATACTTTCAGGAATGAGACCTACAGGGAAACTTCACATAGGACATTATGCAGGTGTGTTAAAAAATTGGGTAAGATTACAAAATGAATACAGATGTTTTTTTATGGTAGCGGATCTACATGCGTTAACAACTGAATATGAAAATACTAAAGAAATAAAACAAAATGTCTATGAAATAGTTTCTGATTGGCTTTCTTGTGGGATTGATCCACAAAAAGCAGTAGTTTTTTGTCAATCTGATATACCAGAACATTCTGAACTACATTTAATTTTTTCAATGATAACACCGCTTGGTTGGCTTTATAGTTGTCCTACATATAAAGAACAATTAAAAGAACAATCTGCGAAAGATTTGAAAACATATGGGTTCTTAGGATATCCAGTATTACAAGCAGCTGATATATTATTATACAATGCAGAATGTGTCCCTGTAGGGAAAGATCAGATACCGCATATTGAACTTACACGCGAAATTGCACGAAGGTTTAACAATTTTTATAGCAACTATTTTGTAGAACCACAACCTTTGCTTACAGAAGCGCCATATATCCCAGGTATTGATGGAAGAAAAATGTCAAAATCTTATAATAATTGTATTTATCTTTCGGACAGTGAAGAAGAAATTAACAAAAAAGTGTATCAAATGTTCACAGATCCTAACAAAATAAGAAAAAATGATCCTGGTAATCCAGAAAATTGTGTTGTGTTAGCATTCCATAAGGTTTTTAATCAAGAAAAAGCAAAAGAAATTGAATCTTTATGTAGAGAAGGTAAACTTGGTTGTGTGGAAGATAAAATTAATCTTGCTAAGTTGTTAAACGAAATACTTGCACCAATAAGAGAAAAAAGAAAAAGTTTTACAAAAGAAAAAATAGATGAAATTCTTATAGAAGGACAAAAAAAAGCGTCATCCGTAGCGAAAAAAACACTAGCTGATGTAAAAAAATTAGTTGGGATATAATCAAGTGAGAAAGAGTTTAAAGTTGTGAGTTATCCCGCAACTTGCGGGACAGGTCCTGCAACTTGTCCCGCCAATGGCGGGATAGACACGGTCTATGACCGTGCTTTAGCAGGAAGCAGATATAGCAGGTAATGGTAGCCGCACCCTTCAGGGTGCGAAGTGAGAAAATGAAAGAGTGAGAAAAAGTTCAGAGTTATTAGTTATTCCGCAATTTGGATAGCACTGAAAAACCCACTTTTTTTGTCATTGCGATTCCGCAATTTGCGGGAGTGCTTCGTCGTCCCGCCAAAAGGAGAATGCTGAAAAACCCCTTTTTTGTCATTGCGAGCCCGCCGAAGGCGGGCGTGGCAATCTATTTTTACGACGAGATTGCTTCGTCGCTACGCTCCTCGCAATGACATTTTGGCAGCATTGAATACTTTTTCAGCGGTCTCCCAAAAGCGGGAACATCTTAGTAGCATGAGTACTTTTTCAGCAGTCTGTAACTTAGAAAATACTATGAAAATAAAGATGAGAAATATAATTTGTATTGTGATAATTGCTTTATTATTACACAAACCTTTATTCTCAGATTTAATATGTCAAAATTTATATTATTACAATAATTTAGAATCACAACTTGTTAAAAATGTAACAACAGATGTGTCTTCTAAAACAATTCATAGAAAAAAATCGCCTTTGATTGCTTTAGGAATAGCATTTTTCCCAGGTGTAATTATTCACGGAGCTGGACATTTTTATGCTGGGAAACCTAAAACAGGTTCTTTGTTGTTGGTAGGAGAACTTGTTGGTGTCGGATGTATAGCTGCGGGAATAGTTGTGATTTCTTTAGGAGTTTTTACAAAAGTAGGTACATTAGGCGCTGCTGATGTTACAGAAGCATCAGGGTTAGCAAGTGGATTATTATATGTTGGTAGTGGATTGTTTTTAGGAACATGGGTATACGATGTAGTTTTTGCGCCAATTTCTTGTTTAAGATATTCAGAACAAAAAAATGATTATAAAATCAACCTTGTAAAATTGACTTTAAAATTTTAAAACTATACTGTTATAAAAGGAGAATTTAAAGATGAAAAAAATAAAATCTATAATGTTAGTAATTTTTATTTCAACAACACTTTTGTTTTCTGCACCACAAAAAGATGATACATATAAACAGATAAACTTGTTGATAGATGTTTTAAAATATACAGAAGAAAATTATGTTGACGAAGTTGACAGAAACAAGTTGTTAATTTCTGCAATAAAAGGGTTGTTGAAACCGTTAGACCCGTTCTCACAGTTTATGGAACCTGATACATATAAAGAACTTAAGGTTGAAACAGAAGGAAAGTTTGGCGGGTTAGGAATAAGAATCGCAGTACGTGATGAATGGATAACTGTTATCACTCCGTTACCAGGGACGCCTGCGTACAAAGTCGGTATCTTACCTAATGATAAAATTATAAAAATTGAAGGTGAATCAACCTATGGTATGAGTATTGAAGAAGCAGTGAAACGTCTTCGTGGGACACCCGGAACAAAAGTTACTATAACAATTTCTCGTGAAGGTGTAAAAGATCCTATTGATTTTACTATTACAAGAGATATAATAAAAATTGAAGTTATAAAATATAAAATGTTAGAAAACAATATTGGATATATAGCATTGTTTGAATTCAACAGCAATTCTTATAACGATATGAAAAAAGTGTTAGAAGAACTTAAAAAACAAGGTATGGAAAGTTTGATCTTAGATTTGAGGAACAACCCTGGTGGTCTTTTAGACCAAGCAGTGAACATTGCAAAACTTTTTATTGGTAAAAATAAACTTATTGTTTATACTGAAGGTAGGAAATCGCCTAGGAAAGAATATCGTGCTGATACTACAGCTTTGTATGAAGATATACCTATAGTATTGTTAGTCAATGGCGGGTCTGCATCGGGATCTGAGATTTTAGCTGGTGCGTTACAAGATAACAAACGTGCAATACTTATAGGTTCACGTACGTTTGGTAAAGCTTCAGTACAAAGTGTGATAGATTTAGGTGATGGATACGGACTTAAACTTACAACTGCAAAATATTATACTCCGTCAGGAAGGTGTATCCAAAGAGATGAATCAGTGAAATCGTCAACACAAACATATATAGGCGGTATAGTTCCTGATATTGTAATAGAAGTACCGAAAGAAGTTGAAGCAAAACTTTATCAACAACGAGAAGAAATTTTTTATCCTGGGAAAGAACCATCTTCTTCTGTAAAAAAAGAGGAACAAGTTGAAGATGTTGTTTTAAACCGTGCTATAGAAATAGTTAAAGCAATAAAAATTTATTCAAACAAGTAATGGTAAAGATGATAAATTGTTTAGGTATTGAAACTTCATGTGATGAAACTGCTGCTGCAGTAGTAAACAGCGACTATAAAATAATTTCTAATATAATTTTTTCTCAGCAGAAGTTTCACTCGCCATATTTCGGTGTTGTGCCAGAACTTGCAAGTAGAGCTCATTATGAAAAAATAGATTATGTTGTTGACAAAGTATTAAAAAAATTTAATATAAAAAAAATTTCTCTTATTGCATATACAGAAAAACCCGGGCTTAAAGGTTCTTTGTTAATAGGGAAAACAGCCGCAAAAACTTTAGGATATATTTTTAAAATTCCTACTATAGGTGTAGACCATCTATGGGGACATATACATTCTGTAATACTTTCTCAGAAAGGAAAAATAGAACTTCCGTTCATTTCGTTAGTAATTTCTGGTGGACATACTGAGTTAAGTATAGTTGAATCTTTTACTGAAAGAAAAGTTTTGGGTGAAACACGAGATGATGCTGTTGGTGAAGCATTTGATAAAGTCGCGAAGTTATTGTATGAGAAAACTAAAAATAAAGTTTTTAAATATCCAGGCGGTCCTGTAATAGAAAAACTTGCAAAATTTGGTGAACCAAAAAGTATAAATTTTCCACGACCATATATGTTAGACAATTGGGATTTCAGTTTTAGTGGTATTAAAACCGCAGTTGTGTATTATGTTAATTCGTTGAAAACTGCTTTAGATAACAAACTAGTATATGATATTTGTGCATCGTTTCAAGAAGCTGTTGTTGACACTATTTATACAAAACTTTTGTATGCAATAGAAAAATTAGGTTGTGATACCGTTTGTATAAGTGGTGGAGTTTCAGCAAATAATTATTTAAGGAAAAAGTTAAAAAGTTTAGCAAAAACAAAAAAAACAAAAGTTTATTTTCCAGAAAAAAAACTTGCTACTGATAACGCTGCAATGATAGCTTCTGCAGGAATACAGTTTTGTATAAGTGAGAATGTAGGAGAGAGATTAGTAAATTGTATCTTATAAATTATCTTACTTTCTACAGAACAAATGCATTAATCTGCTTATTATAAGATAAAAAATGAATAAAAGTTCATTGTTAAAAGTTAATATATGGACCCAGTCTTTGATCGTGATCCACCAGTGGATGGATATCTTCGTCTTTCATAGTGAAAAAAGTGAGGAATGTAATAAAAATGTTGTAGTTGGACTATAATTTATTGTATCTCTCAAGTTGTGAGATAGTTACATCTTGTACAAGTCCTGCTTAAAAACAGATTTTTCAGCATATTTATTCTACATTATAAGAGTGCTAAAAAATATTATAATTTTTTTAATTCTGCGTATTAGAAAATACTGAAAAATATCGTAATAGGTGATGTAGCTGTAAACTTTTCCTTGCGTCCACATAATGTGGACACTTTCAGCAGAAAAGTTGGTGGCTACAATTATACATTAACAACTTTTTTTAGCAGTATCCAAAATTGTAGGATTATATAGTAGGAATTGTCTAAACAAGTTTATTTTTTATGAAAATTTTTGTAATAAACGAACCGTTTGTTCCATATTTTTGTAGGACACAAAGATGGGCTGCAAGAACTCGTGGTAGAGTTCTTCGTGCACCAGATTGGCTTGCTTATACTACTGCTGTTCTTGAACGAGATATCCCTTATGCTGAGATAAAATTATATGATTTTCCTGCGATGGGTTGGAGTAAGGAAGAATTAAAAAGTTTAATTGTTGAACATAAACCAGATTTTGTTGTTTTAGATTCTACAACACCATCAATTTATTCTGATATAGAATGTGCAAAAATTGTTAAAGAAAATTCTAATGCAAAAGTTATAATGGTAGGACCACATATCTCTGCCCTACCAGAAGAAACTTTACAGATTGCACAAGGATATGTAGATGTAGGATGTATTGGTGAATATGACTATACAGTAAAAGATGTAATTTTAAACTTTAATAATTTGAATAATGTTAAAGGTATATGTTTTTGGGATGGAGGAAAAATTGTAAAAACTCCGCCACGTCCTCTGATAGAAAATCTTGATGAATTACCATTCCCAGCATGGCATCATTTAGATTTAATGAAATATTTTGATGGTGGGAAATTGTATCCTTATATAGACATAATCTCGGGTCGTGGTTGTCCAAATAGGTGTATATTTTGTTTATGGCCACAGGTTATGCATGGACTTAAATACAGGTTAAGGACACCAAAAAATGTTGTTGACGAAATTGAATACGATATAAAACTGTGTCCACAGGTTTTAAAAGGAGGGGAGTTTTTCTTTGAAGACGATACTTTCACTGTTAACAAAGAACGTGCAGTTTTAATCTGTGAAGAAATACTTCATCGTGGATTAAAAATAACTTTTTCTGTAAACGCAAGAGTTGACAATGCTGATAAAGAAATGTTTAAGATGATGAAAAAAGCTGGATGTAGAGAACTGTTAGTAGGGTTTGAGTCAGGTGTACAAGAAATTTTAGATAATATGAATAAACATATTACTTTAGAACAATCAATAGAGTTTATGAAGCTAGCAAAAGAAGCAGGGTTACAAGTTCACGGATGTTTTGTTATAGGTCTTCCTGGAGAAACAGAAGAAACTGCAAAAAAAACTATAGAGTTTGCATTAAAACTTGGTATGGATACTATACAATTTTCAGGTGCGGTTCCATTTCCAGGGACAAAGTTTTTTCAAATGTGTGAACAAAATGGTTGGTTGATAACTAAAAGTTGGGACAGGTGGCTTTATTCTGGTGAACAACAAGGTGTTGTTTCTTATCCATGGATGAGTCAAGAAAGGATAAATTATTATGTTGATTTAGGACTAAAAAAATTTTATTTTCGTCCTATGTATATACTGAAATTTTTGTTTAACACAAAAAGTTTTCCTGATTTATACAGAAAATTAAGAGGAGCATATAATTTTATTTCTTATTTAATTGAACAAAAATTGCAAAAATGGAACAAAAAACGACAATTTCAATAATTGTCCCAGTAAAAAATGGAGAAAAAACTTTAAAAAAATGTATTGATAGTATTCTTAATTTAAACTATCCAAACTATGAACTTATAATAGTAAACGATGGTTCTACTGACAATACTCAAAAAATTTTAGAAGAGTATAAAGATAAAATAAAAATTATAAATACAGAAGGAGTAGGACCATCTAAAGCAAGAAATCTTGCTGTAAAACAAGCAAAAAGAGAACTTGTTGCGTTTACTGATAGCGATTGTATAGTAGACAAAGAATGGTTAAACGAGTTAGTGAAATGTTTTGAAATAGAGGAAAACTTAGCAGGTGTTGGTGGAGAACAATTAAGTCCACAAGATGAATCAAATTTTGGAAAAATTGTTAACAATTTTATGCATTCTATAGTGATAATAGAATATGTAAAAGATGAAAAAGAAGTTGTTTTTACACAACATAACCCAACTTGTAATTCAATATATAAAAAAGAAGTTTTTGAAAAACTTGGCGGGTTCAAAGAAGGACTATGGCCTGGTGAAGATGTAGAGTTTGACTACAGAGTAACAAAAGCAGGATATAAGTTGTTGTTTAATCCTAAAGCAATAGTGTATCATTATAGACCACAAAATATAAAAAAGTTTATTAAAATGATGTACAACTATGGTAAAGTGCAAGGAATTTTAGTAAAAATGTACGGGTTTTTTAGAAAAATACATTTTGTTCCATTTGTGATATTTTCAAATTTAATTTTGTTGATATTATTAGCAAAGTTTAATTACAAACTCAGTTTTTTTCTTCTTTTCTTTTATATTTTTTTAATTTTGTTTTACTTAGCATTGAAATCAAAAAGTGTTATTGAATGGCTTAACTTCATTATGTTGTTTTTTATAACAATTTTTTTTTGGAATATAGGATTTGTTGTTGGATATATAAAAAATGAAAGATAGAGAATTATTTAATTTGTATGCTTCGGAATTCGGAGAATATAAAGCATTTGCTGATTATGAATATATAAGAATATTAAAACTAATGGGAATTACTTCTGAACCACCTGGACAAAAGGTTTTAGATATAGGTTGTGGTAGTGGTGTTTTTAGTGGATTTTTATCTGATTTAGGTTTTGAAGTTGTTGGTATAGACATTAGTGATGGATTAATTAAGGTTGGGAAGAAAAATTTAGCAAATAAAAATGTGAAATTAATTTGGGGAAATTTTTTAGAATATAATTTTAATGAAAAATTTGATATTATTTTTTGTGCTGATATTATTCATCATTTAATTAAGAATATAGAACAAGTTGTAGAGAAAATAGATTCTTTGTTAAAACCAGGTGGAAAATTATATATTTTTGAACCACCAAATGGTTTAAGACATAAGATCTTAGTATTTTTGCATACATACCTTGGCAAAAGAGAGTTAGAATGTACAGAAGAAGAGGATGCTATTGATGTTAATCTACTTGACAAAATGTTTTGATCAATGGGATATAAAAAAGTAAAATATGTAACAATTATGCGTATTAAAGAGAGAAAACCTATTTTTAAAAAATTTTTAATGAAAGTATTTTATAACTTTAAGAAAATTTTCAGTTATTGGGTTTTACCTCATCCACATGTTATTATAAAGTATATAAAATATGACTGATTTCACTTTTATTAGCATAATTGTAGTAAATTATAATCTTAAGAGATATCTAAAAGAATGTTTTGTTTCTTTAGCAGAAATAAATTATCCAAGAAATAAGCATGAAATAATTATGGTTTACAACGCTTCTAAAGACAGTTCCGTAGAATATGTTTTAAAAATCTACCATTTTGTAAAAATTTTAAAAATAAATGAAAAATTATGACTATTTAAAAATTGCAAAGTCATTGTTGTTTTTACCAAAAGAAATTTACTACTCACCATTACATATACAAATAGATGTTACAACATATTGTAATTTACAATGTAAAATGTGTTATGCTAAAAAAATTATTTTGCCCCAAGAGAATAATAAACATCTTACTTTTTAACAGTTTAAACATATTATAGATACAATAAAGCCATTATCGGTAAATATGGCAGCAAACGGTGAACCTTTTTAAATCCACAGATTTTTGATATGATAAAATATGCAAATAGTAAAAAGATAAAAACAATAACTTCGTCAAATTTTATATTACCTAAAGAAACAATAAAGAAAATAATTCCTGCTGGATTAGATATATTAAAAATTTCTATTGATGGACATAATGAAGAACTTTATGAAAAAAATCCGTGGTAAAAATTTTAACTTGTTAATAGAAAATATAAAATTTTGCAACAACTTGTTTCTGAAACGAAAGATAACAAACCACAACTGAGATTTGATTTTGTTATTATGAAGGACAATTATCAACATATAGTAGATTTCATATATTTCTCTGAAAAGTTTGGAGTAAAATACATATATTTCCATCCAATAGATATTCGTGAATATGACGAAATAAAGAAGAAAGAAATAGTTGAAGGAGTTGAAATGAAAGAGTTAGAACAGCAAATATTTGATGGAGTAAAGTTAGCTAAGAAATTAAAAATAAACACTAATCTTGCTGCAATAAAAAAACATTTTGAAATAATGAAACACTTTTATTCAGGGAAAGATTCAAAAGTTAAAAGAAAAGTTTGTATTTTACCTTGGATGAGTGTTTTTATTAATATAAGTGGCGAAGTTTCACCATGTTGTGCTATTTATCCATATAAAAATATTTAATTGGCAATATTTTTGACAATGATTTTAATAATGTTTTGAATAGCGAAAAAGTAAAACTTATGCGTGATGAGTTTAAGAAGTTAAAAAATTATGATATATATGAAGCGTGTAAATATTGTTTAACGATGGAATTTTCTACTATTATAAATGTTTCAAAAACTTTTCCAGAATATTGGAGAAATATTTTGAAATTAAAAAAATGAAAATATGGTGTATATGTTCAGGTGGTGGACATCTTACCGAATTATTAGAAGTTGTTTATAATTTGAAAAAATATAAATTAGTATTGGTAACTTATTATGGTAAAAATAATATATTGCCCAACAATATATTCAGTGTTCATTATTCTGTAACTTATTATAAAACCAATTTTTTAAAATTTTTTGTTGATTTATTTCAGTTAATTTTAAAATTTTTTAGAGAAAAACCTGAATTTATGATTTCAACCGGTGGTGAACTTTCCATACCATTTTTTTATTTTGGAAAAATTTTTTTAGGGTCAAAACTTATCTATATAGAATGTTCTGCTAAAGTTTATACACCTTCTATTACTAGCAGATTGTTATATCCTGTTACTAACTTGTTTTTGGTTCAGTGGAAATCACTACTTAAAAAATATGGTAAAAAAGCAAGATATGTAGGTGGACTCATATGATTTATGTTACTGTAGGTGGACATCCACAACCGTTTGACAGGTTGATAAAGAAAGTAGACAAAATTGCTCCATTTTTTGATGAAGAGTTTATAGTTCAAAAAGGTGTTTCTAAGTATATACCTCAGAATTGTGAGTATTTTGACTATGTTTATTATGATGAAAACGAAAATTATATAAAACAAGCAAAATTGGTAATTTCTCATGCAGGTTTTGGGACGATTATTTTAGCAAGAAAGTATAATGTTCCGATAATAATTGTTCCGAGGTTGAAAAAATATAATGAACACTTAAATGACCACCAATTAGATATCTGTAATGCATTAGTAAAAGAGCCGCGTAAAGGGATTTATGTAGTTTTTGATATTGAACAATTGCAACAAACAATAGAAAAAGTTTTCAATGAAGGCATACAGGAGATAAAATGTAGTAATGATGCAGAAAAAGGGAAAGAAAAAATTGTTCAGGAAATAATAAAATTTATAGATTTTTATTCACGAAAAAAAGTTCTTATTATTAATTCTTTAGATAATAGTTATGGTTCAACTCACAGGATTAGAAAGTTTTATTTTTTTTTGAACCAAAATAAAAATTTTGATATAAAATATATAGAGTCAAACTCTGATATTTCATCTGCAATTAGTGTAAAACAAAAAAATAACGCAGTTGGATTTTCAGTAGGAACAATAATTAGATTTTTTTTAACTATTTTTTTACCTTTTGATATTTTGTTTACTCAGACAATAACTCCGTTGACAGTCCCTTCAATACTAGTTGCAAAACTTAAAAGGAAAAAAGTTGTAGTTGATTGGGATGATCTGTCTTGGGTATTACAAAAAAACTGGTTTAGAAAAACAATTGTGAAGTTTTGTGAACATTTTTTTATAAAGTTTATAGATGTTGTTTTTGTTCCAAACAGATATTTATTAGAATATGCTTACAAATTAAAAGCAAAGAAAGTTTATTTTGTTCCTCATGGAATAGATTTTGAGATTTTTGATCCAGAAATATATAACCCACAAGAGATTAAAAGAGAAATAGGTATAAAAAATAATAATTTAGTATTAGGTTTTCTTGCGTCGTTTACTACCGGTGGCGTAGGTGATTTAGATATTATTTATGATGCAGTAATTGAAGTTCAAAAAATCTTTCCTGAAATAAATTTTTTAGTAATTGGTGGAGGACCTTTGTTCAAGGATTATGTAAAATTGGCGAACAAAAAAAATATAAAAAACATTTTTTTTACTGGCCTAATAAAACATCAAGAAGTTCCAAAATATATTTCAGCAATAGATATTGCATTAATATTTATGCGTGAAAATTTGAATAACAAAATGAAAACTTCATTGAAAGTTGGTGAGTATCTTGCTATGAATAAAATTGTAGTTGGAAATTTGGTTGGCCAAACAAAAGATGATTTCAGTAAGTATTGCATATTATGTGAGCCGAATAAAGAATCGTTTGTTAAAAAAATTATTGAGGTAATAAATGAAAAAGATAAGATAATTAAAAATTTTCGTAACGAGTTAAAAATATTAAGTTGGGAAAATTCAGCAAAAGTTGTAAATAAAGTTTTAGAAGAGTTAATATAATGAAAATTTTATTATTAAATCCCCCATATCGTGTAAAAATTAATAATAAATATGAAAGATTTTTTGTAAGGGCTGGTAGTAGATGGCCTTATTCTGAATATAAAAAAATATCAGAGCCATCAATATATAGACCGTTTCCATTTTTCTTAGCATATACTGCTGCGTTGTTAAAAAAATATAATTATGAGGTAGAAGTGATTGACGCTGTGGCTTTGCAATATACTAAAGAAGAATTTTTGGATAAATTAGCAACAAAAAACTCAGATTTTGTTGTGATAGAAATTGCTCCGTTTTCTATAAATGATGATGTATATATTTCTAAAATGTTAAAAATGAAGAATAAAACATCAGTTGTAGTCGCTGTTGGACCATTTGTACCATTGTTAATTAATTACATTAAAGAAAAAAATATTTTTGATTATGCAATAAATGGAGAGTATGAGTTTGCTGTTGTTGAACTTATAAAATGTCTAGAAAAAAATAAAGTAGTGGACATAAAAGGTGTTATAAATTTGAAAAAGGATAATTTTGAACTTACATATACAGAACTTATAGAGCCATTAGATAAACTTCCTTTGCCATATAGAGAAATATTTCCTTCTAATGAAAATCCAAATATAAATCTTTATTGGGATGTGTTTTGTCAATTAAGACCAGCAGTGCAAATGCATACTTCTCGTGGTTGTCCATACAGATGTTATTTTTGTCTTTGGAATCAAGTTGTTTATAGAAATGGTAAGTATAGAACATTTAGTGTAAACCGTGTTGTAGATGAGATTGAATACATAATAAAAAACTTTGATACAAAAGAAATATATATAGACGACGATGATTTTACAATTAACAAGAACCATGTAAGGGGTATTTGTGAAGAAATTATTAGGAGAAAATTAAATATAAAATGGAGTTGTATGGGAGATGCTATAAATTTAGATGAAGAACTTGTATATCTTATGGCAAAGAGTGGGTGTATAGGTATAAAATTTGGTGTTGAAAACGCTCATTATGAAGTGTTGAAAAAAATTAATAAAACTGTTAATATACAAAAAGTTAGAAATTTAGTGAATTGGTGTAAAAAATTTGGTATTAAAACTCACGCTACATTTTGTTTTGGTCTGTTAGGAGAAACAAAAGATAGTATGATTCAAACACTAATATTTGCTAAAAGTTTAGATGTTGATAGTATACAATTTAGTATAGCAACACCATATCCTGGAACTGAATTTTATTCATTTACTGTGAATAACAATTATCTAAAAAATTTTGATTGGTTAAACTATGATGGCAGTTGTAAATGTGTAGTGAATTATCCAAATCTAACGAATGAAGAAATTGAAAAGTTTTATAATAAAGCTTTTAAAAAATGGTTCTTAAACAAAGTTGTAAATTTAAATTGGTTATTAAGACAAATAAGATTTTTTTTAAGAACAGTTTTTTCTTCAGATTTAAAATATACTATACTTTTTATTAAACGGCTTTTAAGAAAAGTATTTAATATTTTATAAAATGAGTTTATTACATGAGAAAAAGGTAGTTTCATATTTCACAGAGTTTTTGGAAAAACAAAATAAGTTTTTAATTGATTTCACTCGACCTAAAGAATATCCTTTGTTTAAGTTTATTGAAGAGATTATTAGAGAAAGAAACGATGAGCAATTGAGTATACTTGAAGTTGGTTGTGGAGTAGGATATACTTTAGAGAGTATAAATAGATTTTTCCCAGGTAATAAACTTTATGGTATAGATATAATACCATCACTTATAGAATTTGCAAAAAAATATAGAAATCATGAAATAAATTTTAAAATTGGTTCAGTTTTAAATTTACCATACAGAGAGAACAGTTTTGATATAGTTTTTGCAGAAAATGTGTTACACCATCTTGTTTCTTCAACAAGAGAAAAATCAAAACATTTAGTTGAAGTTGCATTAAAAGAATGTGCAAGAGTGTTAAAAAACGGAGGATATATACTTGTTGATGAATGTTTAGTAGCAAGTAAGTTGCAGTCATATTTATTTTTTTTTGCAACAAATGTATATTCAAAAATGAACATCTTTGAAATACCACAGCTTGGGATATATAAAAATATAATAGTTTCTTTCCTTACCTATAAAGAGTTTATAGATATAGTTGAAAAAGTTGGATTTAAGACAATTTATAAAAAAATGAATATATGGAAACAAAAAAATATTGTAGAGTTTGTAACACAAAAAATTTTTGGAAAAAAATTTTTAAGTTCAAACATATAGTTATAGATGTTGGGACTACTCTTTATATTGGAAGAACTCACAAAGTTGTTTTATCTTTGTTAAGATTTTTTATAGTAGTGTTGATAAAATACTCTGTTATGCAAAAAGCAGTGTTGAATTTTGGCAAAGTATTATAAGTGTCAGAAATACAGAATTTGTTCATCTTTTTACATATACAGATTTTTTTGTTAAACAAGAAAATATAAATGTTCAAGAATATATTTTTTCTGTTGGCCGTGAAGGTAGAGATTTCAGCAGTTTACTTGATGCAGTAGAAGAATTGGGAGTAAAACTTATTATTGTAAGCGACCAAAAAAATTATAAGAAAATAAAATATAAGTTGCAAAAAATTAACAATGTTAAATTTTATCAAGAAGTAGATTTTGATACATATACAAAATTTTTGTTAAATGCAAAACTTGTTGTTTTACCTTTGGAAAATACCAAGTATCATCCAGGACAAAATGTTCTTATACAAGCAATGGCTGCATCTAAAGCTGTTATTGCAACTAAATCTAACGTTACTATTGATTATATAAATGATAGTGTGGATGGTTTTTTGTTGACTTTTATGATGTAAAAGGTATTAGAGAAAAAATTTTGTTTTTCTTAAACAATGAAGAACAACGGGAAATTATTGAACAAAACACAAGAATTAAAGCATTGTCTAAATTTAGTGAAAAAATTTGTTAATGTTTTAGAAAAGATTTTTAATGAAAAAAAATAAAAAAAGTAAAACTAAATCTGTAGAAGAAAATAAGTTTGTACCAAGAGTGAGTTTGATGTTTGTTATACCTATAATTTTTATATGGTTTTATGTTGTATTAAGTAATTATTACAAATCAAATACAATAAATTTTTTTATTTGGGAACAATATTTTTCTTTGAAAGAATTTGGTTCTTTTAACATATTATCTTATTTTAATTTTTTAAAAAATTTACCTTCATTATTTTTTGCATTTTTGATATTTTTTAGTGCATATTTTGTAGGTAAAAAATTAGCAGAACTTTTTAAATTTAATTTTTCAGATGTTACAGAAAAACTTTTAGTTTCTTTAGTATTAGGTTTTTTTTGTTTAACAATATTTTATTTCATAATTGGTATTTTAGGATTTTTTTATAAAAATTTATTAGTTGGGATAACTTTATTTATTTGTTTAGTTGCTGTTATAGAATTGAAGTTTAAAAATAATGTTGAACATAAAATTGTAATTGAGATTCCTAAATTAAATGGTATAGAAAAACTATGGGTTTTGTTAACATTTTTATTATTTTTTGTAGTTTTAGTTGGATGTTTCTCACCTGAGATATTTTATGATTCTTTAGTTTATCATATAGCAAAACCTAATTTCTGGTTAAACTCTCATACAATTGTTCCTGAGAAAGGGAAAGTTATTCATAACTTCTATACGGGAAACAGCAGTATTATTTATGCAGTAGGATTGTCTTTTTTAGATGAAACAGTTTGTAAATCAATACATTTTTTGTTTTATTTAGCAACAGGGCTCACAATATTTTTGATGGGTAAAAAATTTTTTAATCCTAAAACAGGGATTGTTTCTACTTTGTTGTTCTTTACAATACCATACAGCGGTATTTTATCTTACAGAAGTGCACCTGAGATGATGCTTGCTTTTTTTGAAACAATGGCTATTTTCGCAATTTTATACTGGATGCAGCAGGAACAACAAAACAAACAATGGTTTATAATTTCAGCAATAAGTTGTGGAGTAGGAATAGGAACTAAATATATAACATTCTATTGTTTGTTTGTAATTTTAATAGTTATATTTTTGTATATACTAATTGAGAAAAAAGATGTTGGTTATGCAATAAGCTCATGTATAAAATATGCATTAATATCATCTGCAGTTCCTGTTTTTTGGTTTCTATACAATATTTATTACACAGGAAATCCTGTATATCCGTTTTTTAGTAAGTATATAGGTTTTGAAAAAATGATAAATGTTAATGCAGACCCTTCTTTAAGAATGTTTTCTTTAAAAGGTTGGATTAGTAATCTTTTAAACATCATAACTTCAGTTTGGATAGTTTCAATGGGTAAATATGAGGAAGCATTTATTGGAGTTACAGTTTTGTTGTTTATACCTATGTTTTTGATTTTTAAACCAAAATTTAAACTAATAAAATATTTATTCATTTATACTATTATTTATTGGTCAATTTGGCGTGTTGTTCATTTGTTATATATTAGATATTGTATATCTTTATTTCCTTTATTATGTTTTTTATGTGGAGTTTATTTGGTTAATTCTGATATTTCTTTGTGGGTAAGAAAAATTATGTATTGGATATTAACTTTTGTAATAATAAGCAATATATGTTTTGTTATGAGTATACAAAAATTTGCTAACGACCCGTTAGGTGTAGTTTTAGGTCTGCAGTCAAAATTTGATTATCTTAACACTATGAGACCTACATATCCAAACCCGTATTATTCTGTAGCTGATTGGATTAATAAAAATTTACCTGAAGATGTGTTAGTTTATATGTTCAACGAATACAGAAGTTATTATATTAAAAGAAAAGTTGTAATGTCTGATCTTTCTTGTATATCACCTATAGCAATGTGGAGTAATAAAGCAAAAGATGAAGATGATTTGTACAGAATAGTTAAAAAAGAAGGTGTAACACATATTTTGTTAAACTTGCCTGAAGTAAAACGTCTTGCTGGGTATGATATTGTTATTTTTGAAAAAAGAGGATTTGAGAATTGGTTAAAGTTTTGGGATAAATATGTTGAAGAAGTTTATAAAGATATAGCAGATATTTCTTTGCCTGACAGAGGTGTTTATTCTATGAAAAAACAAAACCCACAATGGTGGCAAATTTATTCTTCAGATCATAAAAATTATGTGTATTTATATAAAATTCTTTCAGAAGAAGAAATAAAACTTATAAAAGAAGGTAAACTTGAACATAAAAAACCAATGAATTTTTTCTTAATGAAAGAACTTTATTCTGAACCACGGTGGGAAAAAATTTTGAAAGATGTAGCTGAGAAGTATGTGAGTTATTAGTTGATAGTTTATAGTCAATAGTTCATAGTTAAGAGTTAATAGAATGGTAGGCGCAGGATTTATCCTGCGTGAAAATTTAAAACCCTATCTTGTTACATTTATATTACAAACAATTTTTCTTTTTTTAGAATTTTCCAGTTTAAATCTTCGTCTATTGGTTCTGAACAGAGCAAAAAAGAGTTGTTTGTTTTTGTATAATATAAAGTATAATAATCTTTTAATTTTGTAAAACTTCTGTATGCATAAAGATTTTCACCATCTGAGAAAACGCATGTGAGAGAAGAATAATTGCATTTGTTTTTTATTTCTTCGACTGCTTTTTTAAATTTTCCTTTTAAATTTTCTTCATCCATAGAAAGAATTAAATAAAAAAAAGCTTCTGAATCAAGTATACTAACTCGTCTTGGTTTTATTTGTGAAAGAATTTTTTCATAGTTATAAATTGTTCCATTATGTGCAAAAAGTATGTTTTTGTATTTAAATGGATGAGAATTTTTTGGACTATTTGTAGTTTTCCAAGCAGATTTTCTAAAATGTACAATTAGTATTTTTGTTTCTTTAATTTCTTCTAAGAGTGAAAAAAATTTTTCTTTTTCTTCTGCTACAGAAATTCCACTTTTATAGAGTTTAGCAATGTTTTCTTTATACCAGCCGATACCCCAGCCGTCTAAATGTCCTTTTGAGTCCTTATGTGGGATTTTACCTTTTTCTGCAAGAACAAAAAAATTTTCTATTACTTGTTTATGTTCTGTATAACAAAAGTTTTTGATTGATAGTATTCTACACATATGAAAATCTTGCATGGCTAAATCCCGCAGTTTGCGGGATAAAACCATGCCATACATAATTTATTTATCCTAATAATAATTTTACAACTATAATTGCTATAATAATACCAATTATGTCTGATAATATACAAACAGGTACTAAGTATTTTGTTTTTTTAATACTTACTGCACCGAGATATACTGCAAGGACATAAAAAGTTGTCTCAGCTGAACCCATAATCACAGCAGAAATTTTTGTTGCTAAAGAATCAACACCTGTTGTTTTAATTATATCAGTAAATACAGCAATTGAAGCACTACCTGATAATGGTTTTATTAACGCTATTGCAACAACTTCTTGTGGTATACCAAAGATTTTAAAAATACCTGAAAATAAATTTTTAACAAAATCAAATGCACCTGATGATTGGAAAGATTTTATTGCAACAAATATCGCAAGAATATATGGGAAAATTTTAAGTACAATCTCTATTGCCTCTTTTGCTCCTGAGATGAAAGAGTCATAGATTCTGACTTTTTTAATAAATCCGTACACAACTACAAATAAAATAAAAACAGGAATTATAAGTTGTGAAATATAATTTATTACTTTCATTTTTTATAAATATTTTAATTCTACAAACTCAATAAACCCAAAAACTCCCTAACCCAATTTATTGTTTTTATCAAACAAGAATTTAAAAATATACAAATTTATCACAGCAATAACTGCTGATATAATAGTTGCTATAAGTGTTGGAAGAACAATACTGTTTGGTGATTGGGAACCATATTGTGAAAGTAAACCTACTACAGTAAATGGTATAAATTGTATACTTGCAGTATTTATTACTAAAAATAACATCATTTCAAAACTTACAGATTCTTTATCTTCATTTAAAGTTTGTAAATCTTTCATTGCTTTTATACCGAGAGGTGTTGCAGCATTGCCAAGACCAAAAAAGTTTGCAAGCAGGTTTAATGTTATTGAAGTAATTGACGGATGTTCTTTTGGAATTTTTTTAAAAAGTTTGGATATTAATTGCCTAAAAAATTTTGATATGTGATATATTAGTCCAGAATCTTCTATGATTTTTGTTATTCCAAGCCATAAAGCAATTATGCCTAATAAAAACAAAGAAACGTCTACTGCTTGTTTTGTTGCATCAAAAATAGATTTTGTAAAATCTTCAAGTTTATTGTTAACAATAGAAAAAATTACGCTTGTTGTTATAAGTAAAAGCCAGATTATGTTCATATAAGTTCAAGTGTTTTTTTATAAGTATCTAATCTTACTTTTGCTCCGATTGGTAGTGTAATTTTGTTTTTAAGATGGCCTATATATGGACAATAAACAACTGGGAATTTTATTTTTATCTGTTCCTTCAAGATTTTATAAACATCATTTATTTTTAATCCTCTGAAATTTCCAAGAATAAGTGCTTTTATATAATCAAACTTTTTTGTTAAAATCCATTGTGTTAGTGCACGGTCAACTTTGTAAAGTTGTTCATCAACTTCTTCAAGAAATAAAATTGTATCTTTAGTATTTATTTCCCATTGTGTCCCTATTATTGAAGTTAAAGTTACTAAATTACCACCTTTTAGTATTCCTTCGGCTCTGCCATGGTTTAAAATTTCAACCGGTGCACCATTAAATAGATTTTTGTTTGGAAAACCATTTATCGCGTTTAAAAAAGATTTTATTGTGAACTTAGTCGCATCAGCAAAATTTATAAGCATTGGTGAATGATATGTTATTAACTTTGTTTTTTCAAAGATTACATTTAGTAAAGCACTTAAATCGCTGAACCCACAAAATTTTTTAGTACTTTTTTTGATTATTTTCCAGTTAATATATGGTAAAAGTTTTATACAACCATAACCACCACGTTGTGCTAAAATTATATCTGCATCTTTGTTTAAAAACGCATTGTGGATTTGGTTTACTTTTTGTTGTGTTGAAAGTTTTGAAGTAGGAAAGTTTTTGTTTAAAATTTTGAAATCTAATTTTTCAAGATTTTTTATTCCATTTATATAAGTTTTTTTATTTTTAATCAACCACGCGGGGGTTATTATGTATATTTTCATTTATATTTTATTTGTAAAACACTTGATAAAAATGCACTAAAAATTGTTTGTATTCCCATTGCTGCTAACATTGTAGAAAATATACCTAATCTAAGTTCTTCTAATGGACCAAAATTTGTTTTTGCCCAAATATAGACAATGTATAATAGACCAATTAGTCCGGTGAAAAATATTATTAAACCGAAAACTAAAGTTTTTTCTAATGTTAAAAAATTCATAAGTTTTTTTATAAAATTACTTTCTTCTAACCCTATTATATGTGTATAAACTTTTGCTGAAAACCATATGTTTAGTATTTGCCAGCCAACAAGTGTTATAACTGAACTAAAAAATAAAACATGTACACCCCACATCCTGCCAAACAAAGAAATATGTCCTTTAGCTAATATTCCAAATGAAATAATAAATCCAGCAAGAAACAGAATTATGCCTGGAAATAAAAATAGATAATCCGGACTATAAAGAAGCATAAATCTTATATGTCGCCATGCATCACGGAATGAAGAAAGTTTTGATTCGCCAATACGAGGATAATATGTTATTGGTATTTCTGCAATTTTTAATTTTTTCTTTAATGCATGAATTACCATTTCAGAAGCGAACTCCATACCAGTTGTTCTTAAAACCATTTTTTGATAAGCTTGTTTTGTGAACCCTCTTAGCCCACAATGTGCATCAGAAATATTTCCACCAAAAAAAACTCTTAACATACCTGAAAGAATTGGGTTGCCGATATATCTGTGAGAGAAACTCATTGCACCTTTCAAAATCTTACCTTTGAACCTTGAACCAATTACTAAATCATACCCTTCTTTAAGTTTTTCCAAAAATTTTGGTATTTCATAAAAATCGTATGTGTTATCAGCATCGCCCATTATTATATATTCACCTTGTGCATTTTCTATCCCACATCTTAATGCAGAACCGTATCCTTTTTGTGGTTCAAACAATAGTTTTACATCAGTGTATTTTTTAACTATCTCAACACTTTTATCAGTAGAACCATTATCAACAACAATTATTTCACCATAAATCCTTTCTTTTTCAAAAACAGATTTTATTTTTTTTATACAAATTTCTATAGAATTTTCTTCGTTTAGACATGGTAGGACTACTGAAAATTGCAGTTTTGATAAATTTTCTGGTTTCATAGTTGAAAAAAGAATATAAAAATTTTATATTTTTATCAAGTGTTGATTTTATTATACAATTGTTGTAATTATTAAAACAAAATATTATCATTAAAAAAATGGAGGTAGAAAGTTTATGTTTGCAGTTATAGAACTTGGAGGAAAACAATATATCGTAAGTAAAGGAGATACAATTGTTACGGAAAAGATTGATGGTGACAAAAATACTGAATATGTTATAGACAAAATTTTGTTATTAAAAACAGATGATGAACGACTAAAAATAGGAACACCTTATGTTGAAAATGTAAAAATTGTTTCAGAAGTTATTAACCATATAAAAAGTAAAAAAATAATAATTTTAAGAAAAGGTAATCCTAAAAAAAATTGGCGTAGAAAATATGGTCATAGGCAACAATTTACAATTCTCAAAATAAAAGATATTGTGGTGAACTAAAAATGGATAATAAAGATAATAAGTTTGATAAATATATTGACGATTTAATTCCAGAAGATGTTTATAAATATAGTGATAACATAAAAGTTGGTGATATTGTAGAAGGCAAGGTGTTAAGTATTACAAATGATGGTGTATATGTAGATATTGGTTCTAAAACAGATGGTGTTATACCGATAGAAGAATTTCATAGTGGTAAAGAAGTCAGCAAATTGTTTAAACCACAACAAATAATAAAAGTATATGTAAAAAAACTTAATTATGATAATGTTCATTTGTTATCATATAAAAAAGCGAAAGAAATAGAACTTTTTGATAAAATAAAAGAATGGTATGAGCAACAGATACCTGTTGATACAAAGATAGTGTCAGAAGGAAAATCTGGTTATGTTGTAGATATAGGTATTGACGCGTTTTTACCATATCGTGAGGTTTCTAATGAACTTAAAGAAAAAATTGAAAAAGTTGCAAAAGAACCTTTGAAGATACAAGAGTTAGTGTTCAAAGTTGTGATTAAAGAATTAAAATCCTTAGAAAACAAAAAGTTAGATATAGTTGTATCTAACAAATTATATGAAGAACAAATTAAAGAAGAAATTAAGAAAAAAGTTTTAGCACAAATTAAAGTAGGTGATGAGGTTGTTGCTACGGTAAAAAATTTAACTTCATTTGGTGCGTTTGTAGATATTACAGGTGCTGAAGCTTTGTTACATATAAGTAATATTGCATGGTATAAATTAAACCATCCACAGGATGTTCTTCATATTGGAGATAAAATTAAAGTCAAAGTTTTATATATAGATCAACAAAAAGGTAAAATTGAAGTTGGATTAAAACAACTTTTTCCACATCCATGGGAAGAAGTTGAAAAAAAATATAAAATTGGCGAAGTAGTAAAATGTAAGATTACAAATATAACAAATTTTGGTCTTTTTGTAGAATTAGAACCCGCAGTTGAAGGACTTGTACATAAATCTGAAGTTTCATGGGAGAATAAAGAGCCACAACTTCATCGTATGTTTAAAATTGGTCAAGAGATAGAAGCAAAAGTTTTGAATATAGATGTAGAAAACAAAAAAATTTCGTTATCAATAAAAAAAGTTACTTTTAATCCGTGGGAAGAAATTAAAAAAGATTTTCCACCAAATAGTGTTCATAAAGGTAAGATAACAAAAATTTTACGTTCTGGTATATATGTTTCACTTAAACCTGGTTTTGACGGGTTCATAAGTATCAACGATATTTCATGGACACAGAAAATTAAAGATTTAACTAAGAGATACAATGTTGGTGAATATGTTCAATATAAAGTTTTAGAAGTGTTCCCAGAACAAGAAACAGCTGTGTTGTCAATTAAACATCTTACAGAAAATCCGTTTGAGAAATATAGTGTTGATACTATTGTAAAATGTAAAATTAAAAAAGTGTTAAAAACAGTGTTAATTGTAGAACTTGAAAAAGATATTGAAGGAATAATTACGAAAAAAGAAGCTGTAGTAGAACAAAAGGATTTATCAAAAGAACTTAAGATGTTATACAAACCAGAACAGGTTTTAGACGCAGTAATAGTTTATGTTGATGAAAAAAAACAAAGAATTGAACTTTCAATACGTAAGTTAGAAAAGATAGTCCAACAACAGTTACTAAAAAAATATTCTGAAGTAAAACTTCCAACATTGAAAGATATCCTAACCGAACAATGATAAAAAAAGTTATTTTACTTATCCCAACAATATTATTGACTATTTTAGTGACAATATTTGTTTTTTCTATTAAAAATAAAAGAGTTTTCTTCCTGAGAGAAAACGAGATTAAAGTTGTTGATGATGAAAAAATCGAGAAAAATATAGATAAGCTATCTTCTCAATTGAAAATATCTCCAGAAGATACGAAAATCATGGTAGAATTAGGTATTTATTATTTTCTTAAAGGTCATCAGTATTATGATAAGTCAATAAATTACCTGTACCGAGCATGGAAAATGGGTTCTACTGACATTCGTATTTTTTATTATTTAGGTTGTATGTATGAATTTTTAAAACTTTATGATTTAGCAATAGAGGAATACAAAAAATTTTTAAGAAATGTTCCTAATGATAAAGAAGTTCTTGTAAGGTTAGGAAATTTGTATTACCAAAAAAATAACATAGATGATGCTGTAAAAACATACGAAAAAGTTTTAGAATTAGAGAAGGATAACATTGTTGCTCTAACAAATTTAGGTATTGTGTATTATAACAAAAAAGATTTTAATACTGCACAAGAATTTTTTAATAAAGTTTTACTTATTACAAAAAAGAAAAACATTGTTGAACCAAAAAATGTTGATTTTTATTTAGGCAAAATTTTTTTTGATAACAAAAATTATGAAACTGCAAAAGAGTATTTTGAAAAAGAACAAAAAAATTATCCAGATAATTTAGATAATACATTTTTGTTGGTAAAAACATATTATCTTCTTAAAGAATACGAAAATGCTTATCAGTTGATAGAACAAATATCAGATTTTGTCCCTGGTAATAGAGAGATGTTAGTAATTCAACGAGAGTTAAAAAAAATGTTTAAAAAAGGTTAAACAATTATGTTAGCAAAAGTTTATTCAGGAACAATATATGGTATTGAAGGATATATAGTAGAAGTAGAAATAGATATTTCAAGTGGACTTCCATCGTTTAATATAGTAGGTCTTCCTGATACTGCAGTTAAAGAATCAAAAGAACGTGTTTCTTCAGCAATACGTAATTCTGGGTTTGACTTTCCTGCAAAAAAAATTACTGTGAACTTAGCTCCTGCAGATTTGAAAAAAGAGGGTGCTGGGTTTGACCTACCAATTTCATTAGGTATATTAGCAGCTTTAGGTCAGGTAAACATTGATAAACTTAGAAATTATTATATTATTGGCGAACTTGCATTAGATGGTAGTGTGCGTTCTGTTAAAGGTGTGTTACCGCTTGCTTTAAAATTTGCTAAAGAAAACAGTCGCGATGGTATTATTTTACCTAAATATAATGTTAAAGAAGCTGCTGTTTCTAAAATGGATGTTTATCCTGTAGCAAGTTTACAACAAGTTGTAAAATTTTTAAACGGGGAAGAAGATATATCTGTGTTCAAACTTGATCTACACAAATTGTATCAAGAAAATTTTGTTTATGATGTAGATTTTGCAGAAGTTAAAGGGCAACAATATACTAAACGTGCGATAGAAGTTGCATCTTCTGGTGGACATAATATATTGATGATAGGTCCACCAGGGGCTGGGAAAACAATGTTAGCTACTCGTATTCCAACAATATTACCTAAACTTACTTTTGAAGAGGCAATTGAAACAACAAAAATTTATTCTTCAGCTGGAATGTTAAATGACGGGTTTATTTCTACAAGACCATTCAGATCTCCTCATCATACAATATCTGATATAGCATTAGTTGGTGGAGGACAAGTTCCACGTCCTGGAGAGATTTCTTTAGCACACAATGGTGTTCTTTTTTTAGATGAACTGCCTGAATTTAACAGAAACGTTCTTGAAGTTTTACGTCAACCATTAGAAAGAGGTGTTATAACTATATCTCGAGCATCGTTTAAAATAGATTATCCAGCAAAAATAATGTTAGTTACAGCATGTAACCCATGTCCATGTGGGTATTATGGCCATCCGAAAAAAGAGTGTGTATGTACACCATACCAAATACAAAAATATATCTCAAAAATTTCAGGTCCACTTCTTGACAGGATTGATATTCAAATTGAAGTACCACCAGTTGAAATTGAAGAAATAAGTTCTGATATACCATCAGAATCGTCTGAAGAAATTAGGAAACGTGTAGAAAAAGTTAGAATTTTGCAATATGAAAGATATAAAGGTAAAAAAATTTATACAAATTCACAACTTTCAAGTAAACTTATAAAAGAATTTTGTCCTATGACTGACGAAGCAAAACGGTTGTTAAAAATAAGTGTTGAAAAAATGAGTTTTTCTGCACGTGCTTATGACAGAATTATCAAAGTTGCAAGAACTATTGCAGATATGGATAACAAGGAAATTATTGATTCTGTCCATATATCAGAAGCAGTACAATATAGAAGTATAGATAAATTAATAAAATGATGAAAAACATTATAGTTTTTACTCCAACATATAACGAAATTGAAAATATAGAAACTTTTATAAAACAAGTTTTTGAGGTCTTACCTGATTGTAAACTTTTAGTTGTAGACGACAACTCGCCTGATGGTACTGCACAAAAAGTTGAACATTTAAAAAAAACATATCCGAATTTGTATCTTGTAGTAAGAAAAGAGAAACGTGGTCGTGGTTATGCTGGTATTGAAGGATTTAAAAAATGTATAGACCTTGGTGCTGATATTATTGTAGAAATGGATGCAGATTTGTCTCATTCACCATATGAATTACCAAAACTTATTGAAGTTTTAGAAAAAAATCCTGAAGTAGATGTTGTTGTTGGTTCAAGATATGTTAAAGGTGGGAAAGATAGCGAGCGTAGTATCATTCGTAAGTTGATAAGTTTATTTTCAAGAATATATATAAAACTAATAACTGGTATACCTTTAAAAGATATTACTTCTGGGTATAAAGTATATAGAAGAAAAGTTATTGAAACAATTTTACCATACTTATCTGCATCAGATCCGTTTATTGTTACAGAAGTAAATTATTTATGTAAAATGTTTAAATTTAAGTTTTTTGAAGTACCGATTGAGTTTCATAAACGGCTTTATGGCAAAAGTAAACTTTCATTGGGAAAACTTTTAAAATATTTATTTAAGGTAAAATTCTTAGTAGTAAAATGGTTTTTAAATGATAAATACAATCTCCTTTTTGTTAAGATATTGTTATTAACTACAATTTTGAGATTAATTTTGTCAGGAATGTTTGGTTTAACAGATGATGAATCTCATTATTGGCAGTATGCTCAATACTTAGATTTTTCCTACTACGACCATCCACCAATGGTTGGGTATTTGATATATTTGTCAACAAAAATTTTTGGGAATAATTTGTATGCTGTTAGATTGCCTGCAATATTTTGTTTCACAATTGCGATAATATATTTTTACAGGTTAGTAAAAGAAATTTTTGGTTCTCAGCATGCTTTTTATTCAAGTTTGTTGCTTAATTTTATACCTATCGCTTTTGTAGGTTCTATCATAACGATACCAGAAACATTGTTAGGTATGTTTTGGATGATGTACATGTTTTATTTTTACAAGTTTGTTTTAACAGAGGATATATGGATATTATATTTCTGTAGTGTATTGTTAGGACTTGCATTGTTGTCTAAATACACAGCAGTATTTTTGTTTATTGGCAGTATTTTTGTAATTTTAATAGATCCAAAATTGAGAAAATTTTTATTAAAAAAAGATTTTTATATTTATTGTTTGGTTTCAATAACAATTTTTTCGCCAGTAATTTTGTGGAATGTTGCACATAAATTTGTTTCATTTAAATATCAGTTTGGACATGCAGTTGGGACAAAAGTTTTGTTTTCCATAAAAACATTTGTTGAAAATTTTGGTTTTCAATCAGCATATTTTTCACCTGTTGTTTTTGTTTTAATATGGTATAGCATTATTTATGCTTTTATAAACAAAAATGTTAATAAATTTTTGTTATATTTTATCTTGCCTGGTTTGTTATTTTTTGTTGGTATAAGTTTTAAAAATAAGTTGTTACCACATTGGCCTGCAATGTTGTATTTTATGCTTATTCCATACATCCAGTTTTTAGACAAGAAAAGGATATTGTATTACATTTCGTTAGTTTCTTCTGTTTTAATTACATTTTTTGTTATTTTGATTACTTTGTTTGGAATAATTAAAATACCTGAAAAATATAGTAATGCTGATACACCAGACAAACTTTATGGTTGGGATGTAGCTGCAGTAGAACTTAATACATTGTTGAAAAAATATCAGTCATGTTTTGTTTTTACACATAGATATTATGTAGCAGGACAAATAAGGTTCGCGTTAGCAAGATATTTTGAAAATGATAGTATTCCAGAAGTTTTTTGTATAGATGACTATCTTAACCAATATGATTTTTGGGACAAAAATTTAAACAAGTTTGATGGTAAAGATGCGATTTATATTACTGAAGGAAGGTTTCCTGAAGAAGATATTTTAGGTAAACTACCATTTAAAGAAAAAAAATTAGTTTCAATAGTTACTTTTAGAAAAAACAAATTTTGGCCAAAAAGAGTATTCAAATTTTATTTATGTAAAAGTTTTATGTATGATAAAATCCCAAAAGAGTTTATTCTGCAAGAATATAACAATATACTTCCAGTGACAGAAGTTTTTAGAAATTATGACAAAAAAATTTTTTTAAAAATTAACCAAAACGAGATGTATCAAAAAAAATGGTTTAGAACAATGTCGTATATTCTAACAAATTTAGGTAATGGATTTATACTTGTTCCTATAATGATTTTAGTATTATTTTTAATAGATAACAAAAATTTTATGCCAGAGATTATTTCGTTTATTATAATAATTTCATTAGGTGGATTAATAGTACAGATATTAAAATATGTTTTTGATAAACCACGACCATTAAAACTGTTTCAAGACATTTTACATCAACCAATAAATGTTATAGGGGAACAATTACGTGAATTTGGTTTTCCTTCGGGGCATACATTTTTAGCATTTTCATCTGCTGTTTATATATCAGACAAAGTAAAGAAAAAATATATAACAATTTTAGTATTTTTTTTAGCGATGTTAGTAGGTATAAGTAGAGTATTAGTTGGAGCGCATTTTTTAAGTGATGTTATTGGAGGTATGATTGTAGGGCTTCTATTTACTTGGATATCTGTTAAAATTAAAGATGAACTTTTATAACTTCACGGAGGTAAATAGTGCTATGAAAAAAGCATTTGTTTTTGGCATTTTATTTTTGACTATAATTAATCTTTATTCAGTAGAACAATATACAGTAATTAAAGGCGATTGTTTATGGAATATTGCAAAAAAATACTATACTAACCCATTCCTATGGGTAAAAATTTATCAACAGAACAAAGATATGATAAAAAACCCTGATTTAATTTATCCAGGACAAGTTTTTATAATACCAGATATAGAAACAGAAGAAAAAGGAATAATAAAATCTACTGAAGTTAGTTCTAATGAATTATTACAAACAGAAGAAAAACAAGAACAATTAGATCAGGTCGAATCAACACAGACAGTTATTCAATATAATAAATTAGAAGAAAAAAAAGAAAAAATTGAATCTGTTGAACTAGAATTACAAAAAACAATAGAACTTAAAAAATTTAAAAGTTTAGGAAAAATTGTTTCAGCAAAAGAAAAAAAGTTTGTTTATATTGATTATGATATAGTATTTTGTGAATTAGAAAACTTTAATGATGTGAATACAGGTGATATATTTTATATATATCATTTAGGCCCTTCACAATACGATACTACTTTGTTAAATGTTCCTAATGACCAACTAAATTTAGTTGGTAAACTAAAAGTAATAGAAATTAGAGAAAATATAATTGTTGGTAAAATTATGAGAGCATATTCTCCTATAATTATAGGTGATATGATAACAAAATAAAACTATGAAAAAAATTATTTTTTTTATTACATTTCTTGTAGTATGTTTTTATATTTTTTATTCTCAGTTTTATCAACTAGGGAAGTTTAATGATTGGTTACAACAATATAATGAATCAAAATATGCACAATTGACAGAATTTATGTTAGGCAAAATTTGTGTTTTGCTAAGAAAATATGATAGTGCAATTTTTAGGTTCTCAAGAGTTGTTGAAATTTATAAAGATGAAGGATTAAAATCTGAAAGTTTGTTCAGTATCGCTAGTTGTTATGAAGAAAAAAAGGAGATGAAATTAGCATTAAAATTTTATAAAAAAACTTTTGAACTATATCCTGAAACATATTATGGTGAACTTGCAAAAAAACGTTTCGATTATTTGTTGTTAATAGGATATAAATACGATGAAAAATAAACTAAATTTTTTATTTTTTTTAATTTTTTCTTGTACCTTTGCTTTTGCACAATATAATTATTATGTTGAAATTTTATGTGATAACGAAAAAGATTTACCTTTTATAAAAAATTTGTTAAAAAAACAGTCGTGGTACGAAGAAGATAAATTATTTGTTAACACAACAACAATTTTAATAGGTCCATATGAGTTAGAAAAAGCAACTGAGATAAAAAATTTTTTAATTACAGACCTAAACTTGCCAGCAAATGTTTGTACACAAGTATTAGAAAATAATATAATTGAATGTAATCACACAAATAATAATGACACTAAAGTTTCCTTACAAGAAGATGAAGATTTAGAATACGACCTTGTTGTTTCATCATGGAGTAATAAAGAAGTAAACGAAGATATTGTTAAGTTATATACAGATGAAAAAGTAAAAAAAATTATAAGTTCAGCATTAAAATTGTATACCACTCCTTATAAATGGGGTGGAACAAATGTAGATAAAGGTATTGATTGTTCATTTTTTGTAAAATTTGTGTTTTCAGAACTTGGAGTAAGTTTGCCAAGGACTTCTCGAGAACAATTTAAAGTTGGAGTACCAGTTGAAAAATACCAACTTAAATGTGGCGATTTAGTTTTTTTCAAAAAAATTAAATATAAAAAAGTTAAAGGTAAAATTAAAAAATACGAATATATAAATCATGTAGGTATATATTTAATAAACAACGAGTTTATACATGCTACTCTTGGTTCTAAAAAAGTTACAATATCTTCGTTAGAAGAACCTTATTATAAAACTCATTACGCTGGTGCAAGAAGAGTTTTAAAAGATGATATGTAAATTAATATAAAACAAAAAGTTAAAATCATGCTAATTTTAAATTTGGCGGAAAAATAAAATAGAAAAATTAAATGAAAAATTTAAACGAATTAAAATCGTTAATTGTTTTAAACAATATACCATCTCTTGGGCCAGTTAGAATAAAACGTTTGATAGATTTTTTTGGTTCTGCTACAAATGTTTTATCAGCTACAGAAAAAGAATTAAGTTATGTTGAAAATATCGGACCTTCGATTGCTAAAAATATAGTTATGTTAAAAAATAAAATTGATGTTCAAAAAGAAATAGATGCTTTAAATAAAGAAGGTATAAAACTAATTTGTTATAATGATGAAAACTATCCTCTTATGTTAAAATATCTTTCTGACCAACCAATGTTGTTATATGTCAAAGGTGAATTAAAAAGTGAAGATATGATTTCTGTATCAATAGTGGGGACAAGAAAACCAACTTCGTATGGAAGGTTAGTTGTGGAACATATTGTTAAACAATTAGCAAAATATAATTTAACAATTGTTAGTGGTTTAGCATATGGGATTGATACTCTTGCACACGAGTTCGCTATAAAAAATGGTCTTAGGACAATAGCAGTTTTAGGCAATGGATTAAGTGTATACTATCCTATAGCAAACAAAAAGTTGCAAGATAAGATACCATTGTATGGTGCTGTTATATCAGAATTTCCATATTTTTATAAACCCAATAAAAATTCGTTTCCTCAAAGAAACAGAATTATTGCAGCATTGTCTTTAGGAACAATAGTAATTGAAGCTGATATCCAAAGTGGTGCAATGATAACTGCAAAATTTGCAGCTGAGTTAGGTAAAGATGTTTTTGCAGTACCTGGCAGTATTTTTTCAAAACAAAGTAAAGGAACAAATTTTCTTATAAAAACAGGAGCAAAACTTGTATCTTCTGCTGAAGATGTTATAGAAGAAATACAAAAGTTATCAGAAATACTTAAACATCAAACTGTGATTAACAAAACTTTTGTTAACCAAAATAAAGATGAAGAAAAACTTGATGAAGAAACAAAAAAAGTTTTAGATATAATTGTTTCAGAACCTAATGGGTTACATATTGATAAAATACAAAGTATTTCAAGTTTAGAAATAACAAAACTTATGAATATACTTTTTAATTTAGTAATGAATGGTAAGATAAAAGAATTAACTGGTAAAATTTATGTTCCTGTAAATAATAATTAGAAAAGGGTCACAGATAATATGAAACTTATAATAGTAGAATCGCCAACTAAAGAACGAACAATTACAAAATTTTTGTCTAAAAGTGATGATAAATATATTGTTAAAAGTTCTTATGGTCATGTTCGTGACCTACCAAAAAATTTATTAGGTGTAGATGAAAAAAATAATTTTAAACCATATTATATAATTCTGCCAAAAGCAAAAAAAATTATTTCTGAACTTAAAAAAATAGTTCAACAATCTGAAAAGGTATATCTTGCTACTGACTATGATCGTGAAGGGGAAGCTATAGCATGGCATCTTACAAAAGTTTTAGGATTGGATTTAGACAATGTGTTAAGGATTACATTTCATGAAATAACACCACAAGCAATATATGACGCATTATCACATCCAAGAAAAATAGATATAAACCTTGTAGATTCTCAACAAGCACGAAGAATTATAGATCGTTTAGTCGGGTATAAAATATCACCATTGTTATGGAAAAAAATTGCAAATGGTCTTTCTGCAGGTAGAGTACAATCTGTTGCTTTAAAGTTTATCTATGATAGAGAAAAAGAAATAGAAAATTTTGTTCCACAGGAATACTGGAGTATAGAATGTGATTTTTATAAAGAAAAAAATCAACAACAGGTTTTTAATACAAAATTAATATCTATAGAAGGTAAAAAATTAGACAAATTAGATATAAAATCAAAAGATGAAGCAGAAAAAATTGTTGATGAAGTTAAAAAAATTGGATTTGGTATAATAGACAATATTAAAATAGAAGAAAAATTTAAATCTCCGCCAGAACCGTATATCACATCTACTTTACAACAGGAAGCTTCATGGAAGTTGAAATTTTCACCATCAAAAACTATGAGTATTGCACAAAGTTTATATGAAGGTGTTGATCTTGGGAGCACAGAACGTGTCGGTCTTATAACATATATGAGGACAGATTCTGTTTTTGTTTCAGAATATGCAATCGAAGAGTTAAGAAAATATATAAAAGAAAAATTTACTGATAACTATTTATCAGAACATATAAGGAAATATAAGACAAAAATTAAAAATGCACAAGAAGCTCATGAGGCAATACGTCCAACAAGTGTATATCGTGAACCTGATAAAATTAAACAGTATCTTACTGAAGACCAATATAAACTTTACAAACTTATTTGGACAAAATTTGTTGCTATTCAAATGAAAGATATGAAGTATTATGATATAAAAGTTAATATATATGTTGGTAAAAAGTATATATTTAGTTTTGAAACAAAAAAAGTTTTGTTTGACGGATACACAAAAATTTTACCTGATGAATATAAAAAAGATGATAATAACACGAATATAGAAATTTCTGATTTAAAAAAAGATGATATGTTAAAAATAAAAGATTGTATTCAAAAACAACATTTTACTGAACCACCATCAAGGTATACAGAAGCATCGCTTATTAAAGAATTAGAAAAAAATGGCATTGGCAGACCATCTACTTATGCAACTATTGTTGATACACTAAAACAACGAAAATATGTTGTACTTAAAGAAAGGAAGTTTTATATTACAGAACTTGGTAGAGAAGTAGTTGAACTTTTATCTAATTATTTTACTGAAATTGTAGACAAATCTTTTACTGCAAAAATAGAGAAATTGTTAGACAAAATAGCTCAAGGTAAGGAAGGATGGGTTAAAGTTGTTAATATGTTTTATGAACCGTTAATGAAAGAAATTGTTAAAGCAACACAAGAAATTGAATCTAAAAAAAACCAAGTTTTTACTGGGGAAAAATGTCCTGTTTGTGGAGGTAATCTAGTAGTCAGAAGAAGTAAATATGGTAAATTTTTGTCTTGTGAAAATTTTCCTAAATGTAAATATAAAACAAATTATGATAAAACAAATGTTTCAACAAAAAATAACTGATATATCTGAGTATTACAAAAATTTTATAACTAAGTTTAAAACATATTTAATAGCTGAACAAAATGCTTCAAATAATACAATAGTATCTTATATTAATGACTTGTACGAATTTTTTAGTTATATATATGATGAAATTAAAATTAGAAATATACAAGATGTAACAAAATCAGTTGTAAGAAGTTATGTTACAAAATTACAAAGTTTAGGTTATAAAAAGAATTCTATCTCAAGAAAAGTTAATTCATTAAGAACATTTTTTAAATTTTTAGTAAGAAAAAAATTTCTACAAACAAATCCGCTTTTGTACTTAAGTAGTATAAAAAAAGATAAAAATTTACCCAGTTTTCTTACAAAAGAAGAAATTCAAAAATTGTTTTCGTTAATACAACCAGTTGATTTTATTTCAGCAAGAGACAGAGCTATATTAGAACTGTTTTATTCTTCTGGTTTAAGAATTTCTGAACTTGCTCAACTTACTGAAGATGATATTGATTTGTATGAAGGTTTAGTTGTTGTTCAAGGTAAAGGAAATAAAGAAAGAATAGTACCTGTAGGTGAGGTTGCTTTAAATTATTTAAAAGAATATATTAGATATAAATACAAATTAGGAATTAAAAAAAAAGAAATGTTTTTAAATAAATTTGGTAATAAATTAAGTGTTCGTGGGATAAGAAAAATAGTTGCAAAATGGATAAACAAAGCTGCTATACATAAGAAAGTTTCGCCTCATACATTTAGACATACTTTTGCAACACATTTGTTAGATGCAGGTTGTGATTTAAGAAGTATTCAAGAAATGTTGGGTCATAAAAGTTTGTCTACAACTAATATATATACACATTTAACTTTAGAACGACTAAAGAATGTCTATGAAAAAGTTCATCCAAGAAAATAATAATTTAAAGATGTTAAAATATAAGTTAGCAAATTTTGATCAACATTTATATTTATGTGGATTTATAATTGTTAAATACGATGTAAAAAAGACATTTTTGAGAACATGTTGTGTTGTTTCTTATAATCCATCTGTGTTTGAAATAAATTTGAAAGATTATATAAAAAAAATTGAAAATGTAATTTATAGATATAAATTTGATGAAGGTAATAATGCTAGTTTAGCAAACAAAGTATTTTTTAGATTATATGATTTTGAAGAAAAAATAGTTGATGCAATTGATAAAGAAGATTTTAAACTTATAGAAGAACAAATACTTGCTGCATTGAATATTAACGAGAAATCAAGAAACAAAATAGAGTATTTGTTTGAAACACTTCGTTCTGAGGTTGATTTTAAAAGTGAGATAAATTATAATAGAATAGACAATGTAGTTACTAATTTAGAACAAACAAAGTTTTTTCTTAAAACAAAACCTGTAGTTGACCATAAAAAAGGTGTATATGTTGAAAAAATTAAAACTGATTATAACATATTATGCGAGTTTGTAGATGACAGAGAAATATCTAAAAATATAATGGAAATACTTTTTGCTAAGAATGAGAAGTATTTATATGCAAAAATTACAGATATAAAACAAAGGAATAAAAGATATTATGAAGTTACATGTTGTATCACACCTATGATTTATACAAATTTTATTGTAGAGAAAAACCAAAAATTGGTTATAAAAAAATGAATGATGAAAATAATAAATTAGATTTTGATATTGAAAGTTTTGATAAACAGATTATGGAAGCTAAGCAAGAGTTAACACAAAATACTTTTAATTTTTTGCAAAAGAAAATTATTAAACAAAAAGAACAATTTTTAAGAATTAATGAATTAAAACAAAAGGAAATAGAAGAACTTAAAAATAAATTAAAAGAGACAGAAGATGCATTAAAACAAAGTCAAGCATTACTTGAAGAATATCAGCAGTCAGAAATAGAAAAACTTAAAAAAGCAGCTGAGGAATTACAAAAACAAAAAGAAAAAGAAATAGAAAAATGGCGTGCTATTGAAGAAGAAATAAAAAAGTTTAAAGAAGTATCTTATTCTTCAGAATTAAGATTAAAAGAAGAAATAAAAAGATATCAAGAATTAAAACAACTTCATGAAGAAAAAGTTAAAGAATGGGAAAACAAGTTTGCACAATTAGAACTTGAACTACAAAAATATAAAGAACAAGTTTTACAGAAAGAAGAAGAAATTGTTAGAATTAACACAGAACATAATAATGTAGTGTCTGAACTTAAAAAAGAAATTGAAAAACTTCAGCAACAACTTGGTATACAAAAGAAAGAGTATGAAGATAAACTTAATGAATCATATACAACTATACAAAAATTACAAGATGCGTTAAATCAAACGGTTCTTCAATTACAACAGTTTAAGTTCGAATCTGCTAAATATAAAGAAGAGATACAACAAAAAGAATTAAAGATAGAACAATTAGAACTTGAGAATAAACATCTACAAGAACAGACAGAACTTAAATATAAACGGTTTGAAGATGAGCTAAATAGTTATGAACATCAAATTGAAACACAAAAAAATAAGTTTGAAGATGAAAAAAGACAAATACAGCAACAATATGATTCAGAAATTAAAAAGTTGAATTATCTTTTAGAAGAAAATGATAAAAAATATCAGTCATTGTTAGAAATGTACAAATCTTTAGAACAACAGGTTAGTCAAAAAGATGAAATTATTAAAAATCTTGAAAACAAAATTAATAGTTATGATGCAGTAAAGTTGCAAGAATTTAAACAATTGAATGATAAAATTTCTGTTTTAAACCAGGAAAACGAAAGTTTAATTGTAGAACTTAACCAAAGAAAACATGAATATGAAGAAGAACATAAACTACGTTTATTGCTTGAACAAAAAATAGAACAAATAGAAGAAGAAAAAAATAGACATATAAACCAACTTGTTAATGAAATTGATACATGGGAAAAATCGTTTGAAGTAGAACAAAAACGTGCAGAACAACGTATCAAAACTTTAGTTGAAAGATATGAAAATATAATTTCTTTACGTAATGAAGAAATAGAAAAGTTGCAAAAAGAACTTGCTAATGTAGAAAATGAATATAATGAATTAATTAAGATATATCAAGAAACAAAAATTGAGAATCAGCAGATGAAAATTAATATTGACGGGTTAACAAAAAAAGTTGAAGAACTTAATAACCAAATACAAACAGAACATGATAAATTTGCAGAAATTTTGTCTTCTGAACGTATAAGTTGGGAAGAACGAGTTAAAAATTATGTTTTAGAAATTGATAATTTGAAGAAAGAATATGAAGGAAAAATTACTGATTTAGGAAAATCTGTAGAAGAAACTCTAGAAAAATTAACTCAATATGAAACAGAAAATAAAAAATTACAAAATTTAAATTCTGATTTAGAATCGAAACTGTCTCAACTTAAACAAGAAAATAAACATTTGTATTCACAGCTTCAATTAAAAGATGAAGAACATGTTAAAAACATTGCTCAATTAAAAGAGTATTATGAAAAAACTATATCAGAACTTAAAAAACAAATTGAAAATTTAAGACAAGAAATTTCAGATTTGCAATTAGCAAGAAATAAAGAAATTACTGATATTATTAATGATTATAAAAACAAGATTAAACAAATAGAAGAAAATTTTGAACAACAACTAAATAATTTTAATAATGAACGATTTAGTTTAACAAAAAAAATTGAGTTGTTAAATACACAGGTTGCGGAACTTCAACATTCAAACGAAATGTTAAAAAATATTGAAACAGATTATAGTAACAGAATGAAATTGTTAGAAGAAGAAATGAAACAAAAGATTGAACAAAAAGATAAAGAAATACAACAATTAAATTTGTTAATTGATGAAGAACGTAAGAAAAAAATGCTTGAGATTGCACAAATTGTTGCAAAAAGTGAACAACAGATAAATGAGTTAAGAAAAATACTTACTGTTGAACGAAATACATACGAAACAAGGATTAAAGAATTGATAAATCGTGAACGAGAATTAAGGGAACAACATGAGAATGAAATAAAAAATCTTTTACGAGAAATTAGTATATTAAAAGGTACAATTTTAAAACTGGAACAAGTCAAAGATAACTTACAACAAAAAATTAATATCCTTCAAGAACAATTAGACAAAAATAATTCTTCAGAAAAATTAAAATGATGAACTCTTCCAAAAACAAAATTTTTCTTGTAGATGGTAATGCATATATTCATAGAGCATATCATGCTTTACCACCATTAACTACATCTTCTGGATTACCTATTAACGCAGTGTTTGGGTTTATTCGCATGATATTTAAGATACTAAAAAATTTTAGGCCAGAGTATTTTTGTATATGTTTAGATTCAGAGAAGCCTACTTTCAGACATAAAATTTATAAAGAATATAAAGCAACAAGGAAAGAACTTGAAGAAGATATAAAAATACAATTTCCTATAGTAAAAGAATTTATTTCACAAAGTGGTTTACCACATTTATTAGTTGATGGATATGAAGCAGACGATATTATAAGTTATTTAGTAAAAAAATTTGTTGATGATTACGAAATTGTTATAATAAGCGGTGACAAAGATATATTGCAATTAGTAAGCGAAAAAGTTTTAGTGTATAATGAACATAAAGATATTTGGTATAATGAAGAGGAAGTAAAAAAGAAATATGGTGTTGTACCATCTATACTTACAGATTTTTTTTCGTTAGTAGGTGATAAGATAGATAATATCACAGGATTAGATGGTGTGGGACCAAAAACTGCAGCAGAACTTTTGTTAAAATTTAGTTCTATAGAAGGAATATATTCTAACTTAGATAAACTTAAGGATAATCTGAAGAAAAAATTTTTGGAACATAAAGAAGAAATATATAAAAGTAAAGAATTAGTAAGTTTAGCAACAGAAGTGCCAGAAATTGAGAATTTTACTTTAGAAAACATAAAAATTACACAGTTGAATATAGATAAAATCAAAGAATTTTTGTTGAAGTACGAAATGAGAACTATTATTCATGAGATAGATAAACTACCATATACTAATCTAAATCAACAACAATATGATGAAAGTGAGGGTTTATTGTTTTCTTATTCTACATTAACTAAAAAAGAACCTGAAGTTTTATATCTTAATAATTTATCAAAATTAGACGAATTTTTTAAAATAATACAAAAAGTTGATGAAGTTATATCTTGTATTGTATACAAAGAACAAACAAACGAATTAATTGGATGTATCGGTGTAATATATACAGGGACAGATAAAACTTTATTTTATGCACCTTTTGTTAAACATGTGATGTCAGATAACAATTTTTTATTTCCATTAGAACAAGAACTTGTTAAAAAACTTATTTCATTTTTGTTTTTTGACAACAAAATAAATGTAATTAGTTATGATATAAAATCGCAAGTTAAAAATATGTCAGCAGTATACCAGTTAGATATAAATCGTCTTTCTAATAAAATCTATGATGTGTTATTATTATCACATTTGATAAAATCTAATAAAAAAATAATTTCTTTACAAGAACTAGTTAGCTTGTGGTCAATACAAAGACCTGTTTCTGAAATCGCTTTACCGAAAGAAGTAAGTTTTGAACTATTCCCTGTAGAAAAATTTGTTTCACGGATGAGTGATACTTTGGAAACAACTTATAAAGTTTATCAAAAAATTAGTAATGAAGGAAATTATCAAGATATAAAAAAAGTTTATGAGTCAATAGAACTACTGATGGTAAAAATTTTGATAAAAATGGAAACACATGGTATTATGGTAGATAAACAATATATTGAAAATTTAAGAAAAGAAATTGAAGAAGAGATTAATAGTATAAAACATAAAATTTTTGAATTAGCAGGATTTGAGTTTAATCTTAATTCTCCAAAACAAATTGCTTTTGTATTGTTTGAGAAATTAAAGTTACCACCAATAAAAAAGAAAAAAACTGGTTATTCTACTGACGAAGAAGTGTTAATAACTTTGGAAAATGTTCATCCAATAGTTTCTTTGATCTTGAAACATAGAGAATTAGAGAAACTTAAAAATACATATTTAGAACCGATTTCTCAATATATAAATCCGTCTACTGGTAGAATACATACAACATTTAACCTTACTGGTACTGTTACTGGGAGATTATCTTCTGAAGAACCTAATTTGCAAAATATACCTGTGAAAACAGATTGGGGTAAGAAAATACGTAGTATTTTTGTCCCACAGGAAGATCATAAATTTGTTTCACTTGATTATTCTCAGATTGAATTACGAATTTTAGCACATTTCTCAAATGATAAAACTTTAATAACAGCATTTTTTGATAATAAAGATATACATAAATCTACTGCAAGCGAAATTTTTAATATCCCTGAAGAAAATATAGACGAAAATTTACGTCGTGTTGCAAAAATAATAAATTTTGGTATTGTATATGGTATGACTCCACAAGGATTAGCAAAAGAATTAAAAATTTCTGTTTCAGAAGCTGAAGAATATATAAAAAAATATTTTGATAAATATTCAGAAGTAAAAACTTGGGTTGAAGAAACAATAAAGTTTGCTAAACTTAACGGTTATGTAAAAACATTGTTTGGTAGAATAAGATATATTCCTGAGATAAATTCAACAAACAAATCTTTACAATCTTTCGGTACAAGGTTAGCTGTTAATACACCAATTCAAGGGACAGCTGCTGAAATTATTAAACTTGCAATGATTAAAATTGATGAATTTATTACAAAAGAAAATTTAGATGAAAAAATAAAAATGTTAGTTCAAATACATGACGAACTTTTGTTTGAAATACACAATGATGTTTTAAATTCTGCTGTAGAAAAAATTAAATATATTATGGAAAATGTAGTAAAACTTAAAGTTCCGCTTGTAGTAGATACTAAAATTTTATCTCGTTGGGGTGAAGAATAAAAAATGAAAGTTATCGGATTAACAGGTAATATTGCATCAGGGAAAACAACTGTTTTAAAGATTTTTAAATTCTTAGGTTATCCAACAATTTCGTGTGATGATGTTTATCATGATTTACTTAAAACAGATACTGGTTTAAAAAACAAACTTGTGAGAACTTTTGGTAGAGAGATACTTGATGGAAACAAAATTTCTACACAAAAATTGGCAAAAATAATTTGTTGTAACAAACAAAATCTTGAGAAACTTGAAAAAATTACACATCCTATAATACTAAAGAAAGTTTTTGATAAAATTAAAAAGTTAAGAAATAAAGGTTATAAACTTTGTGTAATAGATGTTCCACTTTTGTTTGAAAAAAAGTTAGAACATAAGTTTGATTATATAATCACAATCTATTGTTCTAAACAAATACAAATTGAACGATTAAAAAAAAGAATTGTAGACAAAAAGTTGTTAAATCTATTGATAGAACGACAAAAGTGTATAAAAGAAAAAATACAAAAATCTTATTTTGTGATAAACAACGATGATGTTTCAAAAAAAGAGGTACAAAAACAAGTTGAGAAAATAATAAATTTTTTGTAACAAACTCCAAATATGGAATATAGAAAACAATAAGTAAAAAAATAATAAATAAAAAAATTTATTTACCTATTGACAAAAAATTTGTAATTTATTAAAAAAATAAAAATACAAAAATCTGTTTTTGAAAAAAATTTTTTCTAACTCAACTCTGTTTGAAATAACCAGGTCGGTGGGGGAAGTGCCTGTGTGATCCAGGCCGCTGCCCACGCAACGGTAATCTTTAATCTCGCTTTATGCGGGATTAAAGTAGCCCGGTCTATCACCGACCATAGGGAAGTACCTTCGTTTGGGAGGGGAAGTTATAATAATCTTCTCTTAACAAGTTTTATCCTCTACCAACAAGGTTCTTCTTATTTCTACAATATAACTTTTTTAAATTTATTTTATGAAAAAATTTTTGTTATTTTTATTATTTTTATTTAATACAAGTTTTTTATTTTCTCAAGAAAGAATAGTTTCTTTGACACCTTCAATTACTGAAACTATTTATCTTTTAGGTGAGCAGGATAAAGTTGTTGGTATTACAAGTTTTTGTAGACGTATTTCAAAGAAACAAAAAATTGTTGGGACTTATCTTGAACCCAATATAGAAGAAATTGTTAGATTAAATCCTGATATAGTTTTTATTTCTAAAGAAGGGACAAGAAAAGAAATTGTAGAAAAAATTAGAGAATTTGATATAAAAGTTATTGTTTTAAATCCAGCAAATGATTTTACTGAACTAAAACAACAGTTTTTAGAACTTGCCAAAGTTTTAAACAAACAAGAAATAGCAAAAAAAATAATTTATGAATATGAAACCAAGATTAGCAAATTAAAAAGAAACAAATCTAAAAGAGTTTTGTGTATAATAAGTTTTCAACCAATATTTGTTGCTTCTGATAAAAGTTATATCGGAGAAATAATTAGATATGCTGGTGGTGAAAATGTAATAAAATCTAAAATAAGTTATCCACAAGTTAGCATTGAAAAAATTTTAGAGCTGAAACCTGAAGTTATCATTTTATCTACTATGGGTTCTACTGAATATGAAATAAAAAAATTTTTCTCGCAGTATAAAGAAATTCCTGCTGTGAAAAACAACAAAATTTTTGTTGTCCCAAGCAATATTTTGTGCCAACCGACAATTAAAAATTTTTATAATGCATTAGTCAAAATAAATGAATTTTTTAATAGATAAAAAACTTTTTATAAGGAGGTCAAAATGAAAGTAGAGTTGTTATCAATTACTCCGGATGCAGAAAAATTGATAGAAACTGCAGGCAGAATTTCGCATCTTTCTTATGATAAACAAACAGAAGATAGTTACAAAGAGTTTATAAAAAGAATAATAAAATTAGGTCATTTTTCTATTTTAGAACATGCATATGCTACTTTTAAAATTTCAGAAATTTCTAGAGCTTGTAGTCATCAATTAGTAAGACATAGAATTTGTTCTTTTACGCAGCAATCTCAAAGATATGTAGATGAAAGTAATTTCGAATATATAATACCAGATTCTGTTAGGAATAATCTTAAAGCATATGAATTATTTACTGATTTTGTTAATAAGGCAAAATCTGTGTACATAGAATTGCTAAAATTAGGTATAAAAAAGGAAGATGCAAGATATGTACTACCTAATGCTACTACAACTCAAATTATTATGACGGCAAATTTTAGAGAGTGGAGACACATAATAGAATTAAGAGGTAATATCAACTCACAATGGGAAATAAGAAGAATTATGATAGAAATCTTAAAAATTCTAAAATCTTATGCTCCTAATTGTTTTGAAGATTTTGAAATAGATGAGGAAAGAGAAACTATAATTAAAAAGGAGGGTTAGAAAGATGAAAACCTATGCTTATGGCTTTCCTAAATTAATAGAAAATCGTAAATTTAAATTTTTAGTTGAATCTTTTTGGAACAAAAATATTTCAGAGTCGGAACTTCATTTAGGACTTAAAGAAATAGAAAATACAATATTTTCTATCTATGAAAGATATGTTGATTATTATCCTATTGGTGAATTTTCTTATTATGATAAGATGCTTGATATGGCAATACTTTTAGGAGTTTATGAATGCAAAAATTTTGAAGATTATTTCTCTTTGTGTAGGGGTAAAAATGCTTTAGAGATAAAAAAATACTTTAACACTAACTATCATTATCTTGTGCCTATTGTTACAAAAAATACTAAATTTTTAAAAACACCAAACATAATCCTAAATGAAACAGAAAACAGAATTCCTTACTTTATTGGTCCTTTTACTTTTTTGAAACTTTCTAAAGGATATTCTTCAGATGAATTTTTTTATATATTTGAAGATTTGCTTATTCCCTATAAAAGCTTAATTTCTAAATTTAAAAAAGTACATATTGATGAACCTGCTTTTGTTATGGATTTGACACAAAGGGAAATTGAGTCTATCAAATTTTTTTATAATAAATTATTAGATGGTCTGTTAACTGAAGTATATATTTTGACTTATTATGACTCTGTTGACTTTTTAGATTTGCTATACGACTTACCAATAAAAGGAATAGGGCTTGATTTTATACATGGTAAAGAAAATATGTTTTTTATTGAAAAAAATGGCTTTCCTAAAGATAAAGTATTAATAGCAGGAATAGTGGATGGAAGGAATGTATGGCGAAGTGATATTAAAGAAAAAATAAAATTTTTAGATAGACTTTCGAAAATAACATCAAAGCTGATAATTTCTAATGCCTCTCCACTTTTTCATCTTCCTGTATCTATTAAAAACGAAAATAAACTTGATATAAAATTAATAAATTGTATTTCTTTTGCAGAAGAAAGATTATATGAATTGAAATTAATAAAAGAATGTTTTCTTTTTAACAACAATGATATAGAGTGGTTCAAAAAATGTGAGTTTGCTAAAGATGAAAATATAAATAAAAAAGTGAAAAGTTTAGCAGAAGAAAATTTCAAAAGAAAAAAAAACTATAGCGAAAGAAAAAAAATATTTCAAAAAATTTTTAACTTACCATTATTCCCTACTACAACAATTGGTAGTTTTCCTCAGACAGAAGAAATAAGAAAAAAAAGAGCAATGTTTAAAAAGGGTGAAATATCAGAAGATATTTATAAGGATTTTATAAAAATAAAAATAAAAGAAATAATAGAATTTCAAGAAAAAGAAGGTTTAGATGTGTTAGTGCATGGTGAATTTGAAAGAACTGATATGGTGGAATTCTTTGCAGAAAAAATGAATGGTTTTGCTTTAACTGAAAATGGTTGGGTTCTTTCATATGGAACAAGAACTTATAGACCTCCAATAATTTGTGGTGATATCTCAAGAAAGCAACCAATGACTATTGAAGAAATATCTTATGCTCAATCTCTGACGGAAAAACCTGTAAAAGGTATTTTGACAGGACCAGTTACAATTATAGCATGGAGTTATGTAAGAGAAGATGTTCCTATTGAAAAAGTAGCATATCAGATATCTTTATGTTTACAAGAAGAAATAAAAGACTATGTTAAATCTGGTATAAGGATTGTTCAAATAGATGAGCCAGCTTTTAAAGAGAAAGCACCTATTAAAAAGAAAAACTGGCCTAGTTATTTTAGTTGGGCAATAAAAGCTTTTAACTTAGCTATAAATGTTGAAGATGATGTGCAGATTCATACACATATGTGTTATTCAGATTTTAGTGACATAATTGAATATATTTTGCAATTAGATTTTGATGTTATTTCAATAGAATCTGCAAGGAGTAAAGCTGAGATAGTGAAGTGTTTTGAAAGAGTAAATTTTGATAGAGAAATAGGGTTAGGAGTTTGGGATATACATTCACCTGAGATATTTGAATTGGAAGAAATGGAGAAAATTGTTGATAAAGTTCTTAGTGTTATACCCAAAGAAAGGGTTTGGTTAAATCCTGATTGTGGACTTAAAACGAGGAGATGGCAAGAAGTAATACCTAACATTAAAAATCTTGTATTGTTAGCTAAAAATTTAAGACAAAAATATTCTTCGGGGGGGATTTATGAAGCTTATACAACCAAAAACGATATTGGATTTACAATATGTTAGGAAACGTGATGGTAGATTAGAAAGATTTGATATTAAAAAGATAATAAATGCTATAGTTAAAGCTGCGAAAGCAACTGGAGAATTTTCTGAAGAAACATCCCAATATTTAGCTTTAAAAGTTTTAAGTTTGTTAACTCAATATATTCAAGAAGAGATTCCTTCTGTAGAACAGATTCAAGATGTTGTTGAGGCTGTTTTGTTGGATTCTCCTTTTAGGAAGACAGCAAAAGCTTATATTCTCTATCGTGAACAACATAAACAAATTAGAGAAATCGCATCAAAATTTAATGTTAGTTTGATTGAAAATTATATTTCAAAATCTGATTGGCAAATAAAAGAAAATAGTAATATAGATTTTTCCTTACAAGGTCTTCATCATTATATTTCGTCAGAAGTAAGCAAAACCTACTGGTTATACAAAATTTATCCTGAAGAAGTAAGACAAGCTCATATAAACGGAGATTTTCATATTCATGATTTAGGTTTTATAAGCACATATTGTGTTGGATGGGATTTATATGATTTGTTGATAGAGGGTTTTAGAGGAGTACGAGGTAAAGTTGAATCTAAACCACCAAAACATTTTAGGACTGCTTTAGGCCAAATTACTAATTTCTTTTACACTCTTCAAGGGGAAGCTGCTGGTGCTCAAGCATTTTCAAATTTCGATACATTGTTAGCTCCATTTGTATATTATGATGATTTAAAATATGAAGAAGTAAAACAAGCTATTCAAGAGTTTGTTTTTAACTTAAACGTACCAACACGTGTTGGGTTTCAAACACCATTTACTAATATTACTTTTGACTTAGAAGTACCAGAAAGTTTTAAAAACCAACCAGTTGTTGTTGGTGGAGAACTTAAGGATAAAAATTATTCTGAATTTCAAGAACAAATGGATATGATTAATAGAGCTTTTTTAGAAGTGATGTTAGAGGGTGATGCAAAAGGTAGAGTGTTTACTTTCCCAATACCTACTTATAACATAACAAAATATTTTGACTGGGAAAATAAAAATTTGGATATTCTTTGGAAAGTAACTGCAAAATATGGAATTCCTTATTTTTCAAACTTAGTGAATTCAGATTTAAAACCAGATGATATAAGAAGTATGTGTTGCAGATTAAGACTTGATAACAGAGAATTAAGAAAAAGAGGAGGAGGGTTATTTGGTTCTGCTCCACTTACAGGTTCAATAGGAGTCGTAACGATAAATTTGCCAAGAATAGGGTTTTTGTCTAACACAAAGCAAGAATTTTTTGACAGACTCAGTAAGGTCCTAGAAATAGCTAAGACAAGTCTTGAAATAAAAAGGAAAATAATAGAGATGTTTACAGAAAATGGCTTATATCCTTATTCTAAATTTTATTTAAGAAATATTAAGGAAAAAACTGGTAAGTATTGGATAAACCATTTTTCAACGATAGGAATAGTGGGTATGAATGAAGCTTGTTTAAATTTTTTGAATAAAAACTTGCTTCATAAAGAAGCAATAGAATTTGCTTTAGAAGTTTTAGATTTTATAAGAGAAAAACTAATTGAATTTCAGAATGAAACAGGTAATTTTTATAATTTAGAAGCAACTCCTGCTGAAAGCACATCATATAGATTAGCTTTGTTAGATAAAAAATTTTATCCAGATTTAAAAACAGAATATGGGAAGATTGGAAATATAAAAAATCCTTTTTATACAAATTCTGTATATTTACCTGTACCTCATAGTTTGGATATTTTTGAATATTTAGATTTAGTAGATGAAATGCAGACAAAATTCACTGGTGGTACAGTAGTACATCTATTTGTCGGTGAAGAGATAGAAGATTACGAAGTTGTCAAAAATTTAGTCAAGAAAATTTGTTATAATTACAAACTTCCATATTTTTCTATAACTCCTACATTTAGTGTATGTCCTAATTGTGGTTATTTGTCTGGCAAAATTGAAGTGTGTCCAAAATGTAGTAGTGAATGTGAAGTTTATTCAAGAATAGTAGGATATCTAAGACCCGTTTCTCAATGGAATGATGGGAAAAAAGAAGAATTTAAATACCGAAGTAATTTTAAAGTATTATAATAATGAAGATAGGCGGACTACAAAAAATATCTTTAATAGATTATCCTAAAAAAATTTCATGTGTAGTATTCACTCAAGGGTGTAATTTTAGATGTTATTATTGTCATAATCCAGAGTTAGTTTATCCAGAGTTGTTTAATGAAAGTATATCATTAGAAGAAGTTTTTACTTATATTAAAAAAAGAAAAGGTATAATAGATTCAGTTGTATTTTGTGGAGGAGAACCTACTTTGCAGAATGATATATATGAGGTTGTTTGTGAAGTAAAAAATTTAGGTTTTTTAGTAAAATTAGATACTAATGGCTCAAATCCTGAAGTTTTGGATAAATTAATTAGTTATTTGGATTATGTTTCTTTAGATATAAAAGCTCCATTAGATAAAGAAAAATATGAATTTGTATGTAGGACAGAAGTAGATATTGAAAAAATCAAAGAGAGTATAAAAATTTTAAGAAAATCTAAAATAGAATATGAATTTAGGATGACTTATGACCAAAAAATGATGCCTTTAGAATGGAAACAACAGATAAAATCTATTCTAAAAAAATCAGAAAGATTTATTGTTAAAGATGCTTCTTTTGAGTATAAGAAATTTAAGTTTCAATAAAATAATGAATAAAAAATTGATTTTTTTAGTGATAAGTTTTTGTCTTTTTCTCATTTTTTCTTTATTGTATCAGTTTAATTTTTTTAAAATTTTTGAATATAATTCTGTTGAATATATTATATTTTTTAAAATTAGATTACCAAGAATTATTGCTTCTTTATCAATAGGCGCTGGTCTTTCTGTAGTTGGTTGTGTTTTACAAAGTATTTTTTTGAACCCGTTATGTGATGGTTACACATTAGGTATTTCTTCATCAGCTGGGTTAGGTGTGATTTTGATAACATTGTTAAATATTCCTTTGACAAGATTTTTTGGTTCTTTTTTAGGTGTGGCGGTTTCTTTATTTGTAGTTTTTGTTTTATTAAAAACTTTTAAAAAAACAATTGATATAAGTTTTGTTTTAGCAGGTATTGTTTTAAACTTTTTTTTCTCAAGTTTTATTGTACTTTTAACTATGTTTTTTGATCCATATAGGTTACATTATATTTTGTTATGGCTTTTAGGAAGTTTTTCATCTTTAGATAGGTTTTATGTTTATGTTGTAAGTAGTTTAATTATTGTTTTTATTTTTATAACTATAATTTATTCTCACAAACTTGACATAATAATTTTAGGTAGAGAAAAATCTTTGTCTTTAGGTGTTGATGAACAGAAAGTTAAAAACATACTTTTGTTTATTTCAGTAATTATTTCAGCATTATGTGTATCATTAGTTGGTGTTATTTCTTTTGTTGGTGTGATTATTCCAAATTTTGTAAAGATGTTTATAAAATTAAACCACAAATCTTGGGTTTTATATTCAGCGTTCATTGGTGGTATTTTTGTTTCTTTTTGTGATACTTTAGCAAAAAATTTGTTTTCGCCAATAGAGGTTCCTATAAGTGTTTTTACTGGTTTATTAGGAAGTGTATTTTTTGTGTTTTATCTATTTAGAAGCAAGGATGTTTTATGGAAATTTTAAAAGTTGAAAATTTATATAGTGGATATAGTAATTTTGTTGTTTTAAAAAATATAAGTTTTATAGTTGAAGAAGGACAATTCATAGGTATAATAGGACCTAATGCTTCAGGGAAGACAACCTTGTTAAAAACTATTTGTAAAATTCTTCCAGTTCTTAAAGGTAAAATTTTAGTTTTTGGGAAAGACATAAAAAATTATAGTTATAAAGAATATGCAAAACTTGTTGCTTTTGCTACAAACGTTACTGATTATTCTATGAATTACAGAGTAAAAGATTTTATTTCTTTAGCAAGATATCCTTGGAATTTTAACCCGTATAATGAGAAAGAGTTGTATAAAGAGTTTGAACTTGAAGAAATTCTTGATAAACAACTTTTTGAACTTTCGAGTGGTGAACTACAACGAGTTATTGTAGCACAATCTTTAGCACAAACTACAAAACTTCTTGTTTTAGATGAACCTGTATCACATTTAGATATAGGTCATCAAATAAAGATTCTTGATATACTTAAAAATGTAAACAAAAGAGAAGGTCTAACTATAATCGCTTCATTTCATGAACTTAATCTTGCAGCAGAGTATTGTGATATTTTGATATTACTTTCTTGTGGTGAAATTAAAAAAATTGGTAAACCAAATGAAGTGTTAGATTATAAAGTTTTAGAAGAAGTATACAATATCCAAGTTGTTGTTAAAAACAACCCAATATCAGATAAACCATATGTGTTCCCAGTACCAATGATGTGGAAAAATAGTCAATCCCGCAATTTGCGGGATAGTTCATAGTTGATAGATTAAATTAAATAAATATGAGAAACAAAAATGAAGAGTTTAGTTCATATTTATACAGGTGATGGTAAAGGTAAAACAACAGCCGCTTTAGGTTTAACAATGAGGTTTTTAGGACATAACTTTAATGTTTGTTTCATTACATTTTTTAAAGATCCGGAAAAATATGGTTATGGCGAGTTTAATATACTAAAAAAATTAAAAAATGTTGTGTTGTATCATTTTGCAAAAAAATGCCAATATTTTGAGAAAAATTGTTCAATTGAAGAAATAAAAAAAGAAGTAAAAGAATCTGTTGAATTTATAAAAACTGAAGTTTTTACTAAAAATTTTAGTTTAATTGTTTTAGACGAAATTTTAGTATGTGTAAGAGAAAAAATTTTGGATGTTAATGAGTTGATAAATTTGATAAAACTAAAACCGCAATCAACAGAGTTAGTTCTTACAGGGCAAGCTAATAAAACTATAGTTAATAAACTTAAATCTTATGTTGATTATATAAGTGAGATAAAAAAATTAAAACATCCATATGATAAAGGAATAAAAAGAAGAAAAGGAGTTGAGTATTAAGTATGGAAAGATTAATATTTATTTTAGGCGGAATAAAAAGTGGAAAATCAAGTTTTGCTATAGATCTACTAAGGAATAAAAAAACTGTGTATTTTATAGCAACAGCTTTGCCTACTGATAAAGAGATGAAAGAAAGTATTATGTTGCACAAAAAATCAAGACCAAAAAATTTTGTAACAATTGAAGAAACTACAGATATTTCGTCAAAGATAAAAAATTTAAATAAAAAAAGTTGTGTGTTAGTAGATTGTATAAACTTTTGGGTAGCAAATATGATGAAAAAATACAATGAAGAAAAAATTTTGGCAGAAACAAAACATCTTTGTGAAACACTTAAAGATTTTAATACCTCAGTTGTTGTATCAAACGAAGTTGGGATGTCTTTAGTTTCTACAAACAGTTTAGGACGAAAGTTTCAAAAAATTTTAGGGAAGGTAAAACAAATTTTTGTAAATTATGCAGACAGATTTTATTTTATGTTATCAGGTGTCCCTATAAAAATAAAATGAAACCTTCAGCAGTGAGTTTCAGTGGTGGTAAAGATTCAAGTTTAGCTTTATATTATGCTTTGAAACAAGGTTATGATGTAAAGTTTTTAGTAAATTTTGTTTCACAAAAATATAGACGAAGTTCTTTTCATGGTATAAAAGAAGAATTGATAAATTTACAAGCTGAATGCTTAGGAATAAAATTGTTAAGCTATCATGTTGGGCTAAAAAATTCTTCTTATGAGAAAAAATTTAATATTATGTTAAAAAAATTAAAGAAGTTAGCTGTAGAGTATTTTGTATGCGGGGATATTTATCTTGAAGAACATCCTAATTGGATTAAAAACCAATGTGATAAATTTGGCCTTAGATTATACGAACCTTTATGGAAGAGACCTACTTTGGAACTTATTAAAGAATTTATAGATTTAGGATTTAAAGCAAAAGTTGTAAGTGTTAATGCTAAAGTTTTACCTAAGGATTTTGTTGGTATGGATTTAGATGAAAATTTTGTTAGTGAAATACAAAAATACAAATGTTGTATCTGTGGTGAAAATGGAGAATATCACACTTTTGTATACGATGGACCTATATTTAAAAAAATAATAAAGATTTTAGAAACAGAGGTTGTTTTTAGAAAAACTTTTTGGCCTGCATGGTTTTTGGATATTAAAAATGTAAAAACTGAAAACAAATGAATAAAAGATTAAATGATTTAATAAACAATATACAACTGCCAGATACAAATATAAGTGAAAAAACTCAGCAATTACTTGATAATCTTACTAAACCAAAAGGTTCCTTAGGTGAGTTAGAAGAACTTGCTAAAAAAATTGCTGTTATTACTGGAGTTGAGAAACCAAGAATTACAAAAAAATTTGTTTTTGTAGTAGCAGCAGATCATGATGTTGTTGAAGAAAATGTTTCTTTATACCCGCAAGAGGTGACATATCAGATGGTATTAAATTTTTTAAACGGTGGTGCTGCAATAAATGTTTTCTCAAAAAATGTAGGTTGTGAAGTTATAGTTGTAGATGCAGGAGTTAAAAAAAATTTTGAGATTAAAGAGAACAAAAATTTTAAGATTAAAAAAGTTAATAATGGCGCAAAAAATTTTACAAAAGAACCAGCATTAACAAAAAATGAAGTAGAAAAATTGTTAATAAATGGTGTTGAGTTAGTAGAAGAACTTGTAAGGAACAATCATAGAGAAAAGGATGAAAATTTTCTTGTTTGCATAGGTGAGATGGGTATCGGAAATACAACAGTTGCGTCAGCTTTAACTTCTTTTATCTGTGACAAACCTGCAAAAGAAGTTGTAGGTAGAGTTACTGGTATTGACGATGAAAGATTAAAAAATAAAATTCGTGTTGTAGAAAAAGCAATAGAAATGCATAAACCAAGTATTTATGATCCGATAGATATTTTATCAAAAATAGGTGGTTGTGAAATTGCTTGTATGACAGGTATTATTTTAGGATGTGCTTATTATAGGGTCCCAATTATTTTAGATGGATTTATATCTACATCAGCAGCACTTGTTGCAAGTTGTTTTTCTTGTAAAACAATTTCTTATATGTTTGCAGGACATCAATCTTTAGAACCAGGACATAAAATACAACTTGAATTTTTAGGTCTAAGACCAATCTTATCATTAGATATGAGGTTAGGCGAAGGGACAGGTGCTGTTTTAGCATCAAGTATTGTTGAACTAAGTTGTAAGGTTTTAAATGAAATGGCTACATTTGATACTGCTTCTGTTTCAAGAGATATATGAAAGATATATTGAATTTTGTTTTATCAACATTAAGTTTTTTGACAATTTTTCCTGTTAAAAAAACATATAAAAATTTTGGATACAAAATGTTTTTGTTTTTTCCTATTGTAGGATTTATACTCGGTGTTATGTGTTATTGCTTATATTTTGTGTTGTTAAAATTTTTTAACAAAGAAATTTCTGTTTTATTTGTTTTGTTTTTTTATATTTTAATTTCTGACTATTTACACTTAGATGGTTTTGTTGACACAATAGATGCTTTGTTCGGTAGTATAAAGAAAAACTATATTGAGATTTTGAAAGATCCGCACATAGGCGTTGTTGGGTGTATGTATTTGTTTATGATTTTATTAGCAAAATACTTTTTGTTTTATGAAAGCAACAGAATATCTTATATTCTTACACCTGTATTTAGCAAGACAGGGTTAGTTTTAAGTGGTTTTTTTGGTAAAAAACTAACTGATGGAATCGGAGAAAAATTTTTACATAGAAATTTTTTTATAATAACCTTTTGCTCTTTATGCTGCTTTATTTTATTTTTTCTTGTTTTGCGGAATTTATATTATTCTGTGGCTTTTGTTGTAATTTGTTTTTTGTGTACATTTATTCTTTCAAGTTTTTTTAACAAAAAGTTTGGTGGTATAAATGGAGATGTGTTTGGATTTATAAACGAAATTTTAGAAATTTTATTTTTGATAATCTTCGTAAGAGCAAAATTATGAAAAGAAAATTATAAATTTAGCCGGTGGGAAAAAAGCGCCTTAAAGAAACTCCTGCAGGGGAAAAATCTTTTAAGGTGAAAAAATAAATCCCACCGGCTAAAGAAATACTATATTATTAAAACATATTTTTCAAGTTTTATATTGATATCACTATACGGTTGGTTTTATCCAACTTTAATAATATGTGATAAATCACACCGCTACAAAAGCGGAATGTAATCTATAACAAGAAAAAGAGGAGGAGTTGAGATGAGAAGAATATTTTTATCTATAATTCTTTTTACATCATTCAATTTTGCAGAAGAGATATTTCTTTCAGCAACGAAGGAAGGAATACTACAAAAGTTTCTTCCTTCTAATACAATAGTTGTTACAGAAGAAGAAATAAACCAAACAAATGCAAAAAATGTTGGTGAACTTTTAGATCGTTTGACCACAGTTGAAGTAGGACATTATGGTACATTAGGTAGTATAAAAAATTTAAGAATAAGAAATTCTACTGCTGACCAAGTATTGATATTACTTAATGGAGTCCCACTAAGTGGTTCAGGTAAAGGTGCGATAAATCTTGCTTTGATACCTACTGAATCAGTTGAAAGAATAGAGATAATTCAAGGAAGTTGTTCTGCTTTATATGGAGCGAACGCTGTTGGTGGTGTTGTGAACATTATAACTAAAAAAGCACAACAAAAAAATGTTTCATTAGATTTAACTTATGGTAGTTTTAACACATATAGTTTTTTAGCAAATTCTGAGTATACAACAGAAGATTTTTCTTTTGTTGTAAATGCTTCTAATAAACATTCTGATGGTTGGCGTGAAAATTCTGATTATAATTCGTTATCAGGATATGTAAATTTTTCTTTACCTATACTTTATGGTAAACTTTCATTAGATACAATGGTTAACAGTTCAAAATTAGGTGTTCCTGGTCCTACAAATGTTCCTATGTCAGATTGGGATGGCGAAAAAGAAAAAGAAGCGTCAACACCGTATGCAAAACAATATGACGATTTGTATTTTGTAGGTTTAAGTTATGACAGCAAAATTTTGACAACAAAAATTTCTTATAACAACCAAAAACTTGTGTATGACAATTCTGAAGATCCAGTTAGTTGGAACAAAACAAAAACAGATTCAGTTTTCAATACATTAAGTTTGTTAAACACAATATCTTTACCATACAAATTTTTTGTATCACTAAATTATGAATACACACAGATTGACCAAAAATATCTAATAAATCCAAATGACAATTTTAAAAAAGATGTCTCAAACATCGGTGTTGCAATACAAAAAGATATAACATATAGCAAACTCAGTATTGTCCCTACTATTAGATGGGATTCAAACTCTCTTTTTGGGAACAAGTTTTCACCTCAGGTAATGTTTGTGTATAATCTTGCAGACACAAAATTTTCTTTCTCAGCAGGTACTTCATGGCGCGCACCAACATTTTTAGACTTATACTGGCCTGACCAAATATGGGTAAAAGGCAACCCTGAGTTAAAACCTGAAGAATCATATTCAGTAGATCTTGGATTTGAACAAAATTTTGAAAAAGTAGTAAAAATAAAATTAAATCCATTTTATAGATACATAAAAGACCAAATTAGATGGTATCCTGTTGATCCAACTGATCCGTGGTCTGCATGGACACCGTCAAATGTAGATGAAACAATTGCACAAGGTGTTGAAGTTGGTTGCGAAATTATCCCTGTGAAATCTTTTAATAACAAACTCTCAGTTTTGATTTCTGATAACAGAATAAGAAAGAAAGGTGAAGAAGAAAAAGGTTGGCAAAAACAAGCGTATTCACCATTGTTCTCAGCAGTGTTGAATTCTGATTTATCTTTACCTTTTGGTATAAATTTGGTAAATAATTTTAAATATACTGATGTTCAATACGGATTGGATGGTGAGAGTGGAACAAAATTGGATAGTTTTGTTTTATGGAATTTAAGAATACAGAAGACAATATTTAACTTTGCTAATTTGTATTTACAAGTTAATGATTTGTTAAATCAAAAAGGTGTGAATCGTGTTGGGTATCCTCAGCCGGGAAGGAGTTATGAAGTTGGGTTAAATGTGAAGATATTATTTAAATAATAAAGCTGAGGTGTTATACACAGATAAGCCTTGTTAGGGCTTATCTTGTATATTTTAAAAATTTATGAAACAAAGTTTTCATATACAATGGCATATAACAGAAATTTGTAATTTTGATTGTATACATTGTTATAAAGAACCGTTTAGAAAAGAACTTGGTATTGAACAGCTTAAACTTGTAGCTGACAGAATCATTGAGTTTATGGACAAAAACAACCTTGAATTGACAATTTCTATTGCTGGTGGTGAACCGTTTTTAAAACCCGAAGTTTATGATATTGCTGAATATGTTGACAAATTTGATTGTGTTAAAGAGATAAATTTTATTACAAATGGTAGTATCATACCAGAAGAAAAAAAATTAAAATTTTTGTCAAAACTTAATAAAATATATATTTCTTTAGAAAGTGTTGAACCAAAAATAAATGATTTTATCCGCGGTGAAGGAAGTTTTGAAACAGTTTTTTCTAACCTTAAGTATTTTTGTAAAACTTATAATGTGGGAATAATGACAACATTGATGAGTTGTAATATAGAAAATTTAATATCTAATTTTGAAACATTTTTAGAAGAATTGTTTTCTTTAGGTGTGAAAGAAATAGTTTTTGAAAGGTTTATCCCAGTTGGGAAAGCAAAAAGTTTAAAAAATTTTGTTGTACCACAAGAAAAAATTTTAAAGTTTTATTCAAAAATTGCTGAAATGTTAGAACTTGAGTATGAAGAACTTAAAAACTTCCCTGCTGTAAAAATAGTAAATAATGAGGACCCTATGGTATATGTTGCTGATTGCATTTGTGGTAGTAATGGTTGTGCTGTTTTACCAGATGGTAGTTTATATCCTTGTAGAAGGTTTACAAAAGAAGTTGGAAACTTGGTTTTTAAAAAAATGCAGGATTTTTATCCTTTGGATAAAAAGTTTTTTAAACATATTGACTTATCTTTGTTTAAAGAAAACTTTTCTTGTTATGCAATGACAAAAGCTTTACAAAACTCTTCCAACAGTTGATTTTTGAAACAAAATAATGTAAATAAAAAATAAAAGATTGTAAAAATAAAGTTTGTTTTTTGGGAAATTTTTAAAAATTATTTTTTATGCAAAAAAATAAATTTTTATTTTTCTATGTATGTCTTATCCAATTTATTATTTTAAATTTTTCTCACAATTTATATGCTTTTAACTGGACCGAGAATACAAAATCTGATTTTGAAGACGGATATTTTTTTAGATCTACAGTAACTGCTGATGCTAAACTAAAAGTTCGTCAATGGGATGATTGGTGGAATACTTCCTGGCCACAAAGAATACCTATTGAAATTAATACTACAGGTATAAATGAAACATTGTATGATTACCAAATTTATTTTGTTACAAACACAAAAGCTTTAGTAGACGCTGGCAAACTTGATCCTGCTGGTACAGCAATACGTATAGCAGGACCTGATGGTAAAACTTTAATACCTTTCTGGATAGAAAACTGGAATATAACAACTTCTACAGGATCAAAAATATGGGTTAAAATACCAGAAATACCGCCTGATACTAAAATACAAATCTATATGTATATAGCCAGTGTTACCACAACCTCGTTATCAAACCGTGATGCAGTGTTTGATTTATACGAAGATTGGGAAAGTGGACAAATAAGAACACAAACACCATGGTCTAACACAGGCTGGGTGTTTGGTGGTTCAGCGGGAGCAAAGTTTGAGATACATACTTCTACAGATCCGTTATGGAACTTTAATACATTATCAACAGGCACTGTTAATGTTTTTGAAGGAATGTATTGTGTTCGTTCAGGGACAATACCAGCAGGAGCAAATGTGTATTTACAGACAACTTTATCTTTGTCATATCCAGCAAGGATAGAATTTTATTGGTCTTGTTATTCTGAAGGTGGTAATTATGATTATTTAAATTTTTTAATTGGTCAAGCTGAACAAGCAAGAATACAGGGACAAGCAGGATGGACTTTTGCTGCATTTGGTTTATCTTCCGGAGATAATACTATAAGATGGCAGTATCAAAAAGATCTTTCAGGTGATGCACATTTTGACCGCGGGTTTGTTGACAAAATTGTTGTAAGAAAATATAATTTTGTTCTTGACAGTCAAATGGCACAACGTGTGGTGCCAAAAGAAATTGAAATATGGAGTCAGTATTACAAATATGCTGAGTATTGGTCTGGTGTTTTTGATACACAAGGTGAGAATACAAAATTTGTTTATTCTTCATGGACAGAAGTTTTGAATGGTCAAACAGTAGAAATTTATGCTCGTTCTGCTGATTATTATTTTACAACTTTGAGCACGTATCCTTCTTTTTCAACAAATAAATTACCTAATTTTGGTGATCCTTCAGGATTACTTCCTCGTGGGAGATATGTTCAATATAAAATAGTTTTCCGTACAGATGGTACAAATACGCCTGAAGTTTCAAATATAAACTTTACTTACGAACCATTACCATTACGAGCATATGATTTTAATGGAGTTGCGTTATCATCTACTTCAATAAAATGGACCTGGACACATAGAGCTACTTATTATATTGACGGATATAGAATTTATTCTTCAACAAGACAATACAACAAAGATGGTGGATATTTAGTTATTACATCAACTTCAGAAGGTTTGCTTGCAGAACTACCGCCTAATGCAACATACTGGCTTGAAGAAAACTTGCAACCTAATACACAATATGGTCGATATGTCGTTGCATACACTACAACAACAGTTTTGTTTGGTGGTAACGCATCAAGGAATGTTTTTGGTAGAGATGAACCAAGATATGTTTATACATTAGCTTTACCACCACAATGTACTGCTGAAAAATATCAAACTACTGGTGTACCACCATATTATCAGTTTGTCCCTATTTCTACTGGTGTGTGGTATAATACAAAAGAGTTTTCGTTTACTTCTGCAATATCTACAGGTATGGGTAGTGTAGCATATTATAGATATATTTTTAAAACAACATCTACTTGGGAAGAAGATTCTAGTTCTGTTTGGTATCCTATACCACAAACTTATACTACAGGTGGTGGAGAACAGATAATTGAACGTCCTATACTTGAACTTATTGCAACAGAAAATTCTAGTAATTGGTATTTCCAAGTTAAAAGTTATAACTATGACAATATTGAATCAGGATACCAAATTTTTGGGCCGTTTTGGTTCAAAGGCTGCCCATCAAGAATTACCGATTTAGTAGCAACTCGTGGTAAAAGTGAAGAAGGGTTAGTAAAACTTACCTGGACAGCACCTACTGATGATGACGACGAAGGTGATTTAAATAATGCAAAGTTTATTATAAAATATAGATTAGCAGGTATTATAGATATGATAGATAAATTTGATAGTATTGCATCAGTTTCTACTTCAACAGGGATGGTTCAAGGTATAATTGAAATATCTACAACAACACCTGCTGGTTCTCCACAAACTTATATTGTGACAGGACTTGTACCAGGGTTAACTTATTGGTTCACAGTTGTTACTGTTGATAATAACAATAACAGATCAGCAGTTGCTACTTATATAAATCCGTTAAATGGACAACCTGATATAACAAAACTTAGGTCAAGAGCGTCAAAAGTTGCAAAGATAATTTTTGATACACCATCGTATACTTTCTATGCTGGAGATACTTCACCAAAACTTAAAGTTGTCCTTGTTGATGAAGATGATGATTTGATAAATTCGCGGTTCGGTGCTGAATGCGATCTTTTAACTACTTCGTCAAAAGGTTCATTTTCTTTAGATGGGACAAATTTTGGCATTTCAAAACTAAATATTTTATCAGGTAAAAACTATGCTGAATTTTATTATATGGACGAATCTGCTGGTACACCACAGATTACTGTTGATGAAATCACAGCATTAGTTTCATGGAATGGTACTCAAGGATGGCTTTCAGGAATACAAACACATACAATACTTCCAGGTAAAGCAGTAACTTTTCGTGTAGTACCTCAAGACGGAAGTTATAATTGTCAGATTTTAGTTGACAAACCTGTATATATTGAAGCAGTGGATAAACTTGGTAACCGCGCAGTAGATTTTGAAGGTGTTGCTGTAATAACTACAACATTTAATGGTTTAATGATAGAACCTTCAAATGTAACATTTACTTTATTTGATCAAGGAAGGAAAGAATCTGTTTTACGAAACTATTACTATGCTGGAGCAAGTAGTTTCACTATAACTGAAATAATGGTACAAGATTACAAAAAAATGTTGTTCACAGATTATTATAATGGTTATGTTGTAGGAAATAAAGGTATAATGAAAGCAACAGCAGAAGGTGGTACACGATGGTTCACAAAAATATATAGAAACGATTATTCTAAAGGATTAAACTCAGTTGCTGTTTATGAAAACATATCTGTTTTATGTGGTAATAACGGATTGATAATTCGTTCAACAGATAGTTTTGTTTCTTATGTTGAACAAAATATAACTTCTTCAGTATTAAATGATATAACTTTTGTTGATAGTATAACAATTGTTGTGTGTGGTAATAATGGAACAATTTATAAATCAACTGATGCTGGGGTAAGTTTTTATTCTATAAATTCTGGAATTTCTGAAAATTTAAATTCTATAGTTTTTATCTCAACTACAGTAGGATTTGTTTGTGGCAATAATGGTAAATTGTTGAAAACTACAGATAAAGCTGAAAGTTTTTCAGAAGTTAACACTGGGACTACTGCTAATTTAAACCATATAAAATTTTTAGATGATGGACAAACAGGATTTGTTTGTGGAAGCAATAGTATTTTGTTAAAAACTGAAGATGGTGGGACAAATTTTTCAACAATAAATGTTTCAACAGAAAATATTGTTTTGTACGGAGTCGATTTTATTACACCACAGATAGGTGTTGTGTGTGGTTCAAACGGCAAGATTTTTATAACTACAACATCTGCTTCTTCATTCATTGACATTTCTCCAAAAGAATATCAATCAGAAACTTTTTATACAATCAAAATGTTGGATTTAAACAAAATAATTGTTGCAGGAACAAATGGTAATATGTTGCTTACAACTGACAGAGGTAAGACATGGCAGAAAATTGTTATGCAAGGTTCATCACCACAGGATTATTTATGGAACGCAACAATTGTTTCTTCTTTTGAAACAAAAACAACAAGAGTTGTCCAAGGGAAGACAAATCAACTTGTAGCTACGTTAGGATTAAAATTTATGTATCCAAGTATTACTGTGACAAGAATTAATAAAATCACAATTAAAAAACTTGGTAGTTTACCTGATGAATATGTTACTGCTGTAAGGTTTGGAGAAAACTTAGGTAGTGCTTCGTTTATAAATGGTACAGCTGAAATTTTGTTACCATCACAGCCAATAATAAAATATGCTACTTCTTATTTTAACATTTATGTTGACTTATCTCCTGAAGCACCGTTAGATACTACTTTTGCATTACAATTTGATTTTGGTTGTATAAATGTTCCTCAAGGAATACAATTTGGAAGAAATAACCTACCATATATTACATATAAAGATACAACAACATTAGAGTATTTAATAGTAGTACCACCGGTTGTAAATGTTTACATAGTAGATATAGATACTTCAGTATATTTGCGTACATATACTGGGTTTGACAAAACAAATGTTTTGGAACAAGGAGATTATGGTATAATTGCAAAATTTGGGTTAACTACTGATAGGTCTGTATCACCGTTTAGAAAACTTCGTATAAACTTGTCTGGTTCAAATATTCGTGACGAAGATATAAAAATAGTAAAAATTTATTATGATTATCCTTTTATTGAAGAAAATATAGTTTCTTCAGCAACATTTTCAGGTGGTATTGCATTCTTAGATTTTCAGAAAGAACAAACAATATCTAATAAAACTACAAACTATTATTTTATTACAGCAGAAATTTCGCCTGAAGCATCATACTCAAGAGATATAACTGAGGTTAATTTTTCGTTTAGAATTGATATTTCTACATCATATTTCCTACTTGATACTGAAGGAGTGAATACTATTTCATCAAAACTGTCAGAAATCCAGACTTCTATAAGGTCAGAATTTGTACGTATCGAACAATCAAAAGATATTGTTTATGCACGATTATTACCAGATTTAGTTGCAAAAATACCTGAAAAAGTGTATCAATCAGAACGTATAGTTTTACTTCCAATAGGGGTATCTGTAGGTAAACGTGGGTTAGGAACAGCTTCTGCTGATTGGACAAAAATAACTGTTGAAAAGTCAACATCTGCTGCTGATAAATATACAAGGTTTGACAGGTCTTCATCTACTATTATAGAAGTTTGGCATGATGGAAATGGTAATGGTGTTTTAGAACCAAGTTTTGATAGAAAATTAGGTGAAAGTGTTTTTGAAAACAATACATCTGTGATTTTGTTTTCACAACCAGAAAAAATTGATAAACAACAGTATTTATCAGAATATGCTACATATTTTATTTCATGTTATATACCTAAAAATGCACAACCTGATGAAAAATTAAAACTTATAATTTCTACAGGTACAAGTTTTACTTTAGGTGGTGTTGATATAACAGATAGTAGTAACTTTCCTTTAGTTTCTCCTGAAGTTACTATTGCAGATTGGCCTGATGAAGTTTTAACAGAACCTTATTCTCTTGCACCACAAGAGGCAGCGTTGTATGAACAAAATGTGCCAATAGCGAGGATGGACTTGTTAGCATTTTGTGATGCAACTTTAGATAAATTGGTTATTACTTCTGAAGGGACTGCTATGTCTTCTTCTACAGTAAAACTTGTTAAAGTATATTTAGACGATGGTGACCTAAGGTTTGATCCTACTAAAGATGTTATTGTTGCTACTTCAACATTTGATTTGTTAGGTAGATGCGAACTTGTGTTTTTTAATCCACAACAAAAGTTGAAATATAAACCAGTACTTGTGTTAGATGAAAAAGTTAGATTGTTTTTAGTATTTGATTTTAACGAAGATGCAATTCCTGATAAAACAATAGGTGTTGGTATTGACCCAACAGGGTTTAACTATAACCTACCTAATAGACAAAAACCGTTTGCTTATTTTTCAACACAAAAAATAATACTTTTAGATAAACGTACACCTACAAAACCTAAAATTTCACCTTATGTGTATATCAAAGAAGGAATTGATACTGGCAAAGATATTGAGAACAAAGTTTATTACACACCTTATTCAAACGAATTAAAATTTGACTGGTATTCTGAGGCGCCATATGGTGGTGGAATAAAAGCAGGATATGCTGGTATTGCTACAACAAAATATGTTGTAGGTGTTCACGAAACACCTGATGTTGTTCGTTATACAACTTTACCTACCGTAGGGAGTTTTAGTTTAACAGGACTTAATCTTGAACATAACAAGTTGTATTATTTATGGATAAAATCTGAAAGTAACGCTGGATATACTAGGATAAATTATGTCCCTATTTTTATAGATAACACATCTACTCTATCACCGCAACAACCTGTACCATCTCAACCATCAAGTAATATTTATTGGATAAACTGTAATTTAATGGACGATGATGAAAGTTTGATAGATTCAGTAGAAATTGAAGAACGTGTCCACCAAGAATATACTTGGAATACAATAGATGTAATACCGATAAATGTCCAAGATTTAATAAAAAGTATTTATTTTAATAGAGTTGTCAAAGATATAAAAGGTTCACAAATAACAATTTCGTCACGAAATGTTGTTTCTGATAATGTTATAATTGAATATAATTTTGTTCTTTCAAGTTCAACACCTGAAAATGTTGAAGTTGTTAATTTAAAAACATTGTTTTCTTATTTAGGTTATAAACTTAACAACTACAACATAAAACTTAGTTATCGTGTAATAGATAGACAACAAAACAAAGTGTATTATTATCGTGTAAAAACAAAAAATGTAGCAGGTCTTGTTTCTTCACCATCACAAATATCAAAAGGTGTTGCTTTAAGTTTACCATCAGATGCTATTGTCGAACTTACAACATTCCCAAATCCGTGTGATGTAAGAAAGAAAAATTTTGTCATAAGTTATGTTTTAAGCAAAGATGTTGTTGAAACAAATATAAAAATTTTTGACCTTTTTGGCAGTTTAGTTTATGAAAAAAGTTTTTCTGCTGGTGATGAAAACACATTGTTTGGTACACACTATGTTGAATGTGATAAAAGTAGAGATATTCCTGCTGGAATGTATATTCTTATGTTAGAAACAAAAGATTCTAAAGGAAATATAGAACGTAAAAAATGGAAGTTAGGTGTTATAAGATAACAATGAAAAAAATTTTAGTTTTAATAACAGTTATGACATCAATTTTTTTGTCTGAAGGTGTTATTAAATGTTCAATTGATGTTCAACCATATCCTTTATTATCTTATTCTGCAAGTGTTAAAGCAAACGCTATGGGTAATTCTTACAATTCGTTAGTATGGGATGTTTTTAATACTATGTTAAATCCTGCGATTAATGGTGTGCTTGATAGAAAAAATGTTGGTGTTTCATCATCATTACTTTATGAAAATACAGTTTTAAATTGTGTTTCTTATGTACATCCAACATTAGAGAAAGGTAATTTTTCTGCTGGTATAATATATTTAGGTAGTTATGGTGCAAAACAAACTGATGAGTTTAATAGATACACAGGTTCTGAGTTCAGTTATAACAATATATTATCTGTTATAGGTTGGGGTAAAGAAATTTTATTACGAAAATTGTATATTGGAGGTAATATAAAATTTTTATTTGATAGTATTGAAAGTTATACTCGTAGCGGGTTTACTACATCAATAGGTGGGATTTATAAGTTGAATAACAACATATTTTTTGCATCTAACATAAACAATTTATTAAGTATTAACTTGTCTGAAAGTAAAGATAATTTTTTAGTAGGGTTTAATTTAGGTTTTGGTATAAAACCTTTAGAAAATTTAGGTTTAGGTATAGGTTTAGGTAAAAACAAAAATAGTGATAGTATTCTTGATACATATTCGTTTGGATTAGAATATACAGGTATTAAATTTTTGTCAATACGTGCTGGTAAAAACAATCTTGAAACAACATTAGGATTCGGTATTAATTATAAAAAATTAGATTTTAGTTATGCTACTGTGTTCCAAAACTATCTTGGGTTTTCACACAGAATAGCAGTTGATTACAAGTTTGGTAAGACACTTGAAGAAATTTGGGCTGAAAGGATGAAAACATTACCAGGTGCAGAAGAACTTGAACTTGTTGAAGCAAAGTTGAAGACAGAGGAAGAAAAAAAGAGGTATTCCCAGTCGTTGTTTGAAGAAGCTGTAAAGAATTATACTACAGGGAATTATAAGCAAGCATTAGCAAATTTTAACAAAGCAAAAGAAATTTATCCTGATGCAACTGATATTGATATATATATAGAAAAAATAAAGTTAGTTTCTTCTTTTTATCCTTCAATTACTCCAAAAGATAAAATTAGTAAGTTGTTAATTCGTGGGATAAACTTTTTTGTTAAAGGAGACAATTTATCTGCAGTAAAGGTTATAAACTATGCGTCAAGTTTAGCACCACAAGATACTAATATAGCCCGTCTTTTATCTACGATAGAAGAAAAAACTGGTGTTAGAGCAGAAAAAATAGAAAGTCCTGCTGGGACAACTATTGTAGATAAACTTCATAATGAATCTTTAATAGCATTTAGGAAACGAGATTATGCAACTGCAGTAAAACTTTGTGAGGAAATACTTTTGTTAGAACCTGAAGATGTTTTGGCATATAAAAGATTAGGTTCAGCTTTTTATGCTATGGGTGAAAAAGAGAAAGCTATACAAATGTGGGAGCAAGCTTTGACACTTGATCCAAAAGATGATAAACTAAGGCGTATGCTTGAAACTATTAAAAAATAAAGATTTTTTTATAATTTGTTTTTTAAAACAAGATTATTTTTTTAGTTAAAAACAACTAAAATTTTTAAAAATACTTGCGTGATCATATTTTTTTAATTTCTTACCAAATTATTTTTTTATCCAAACAGTTGAAATATCTCGTTTAATTTTATATGAATTTTTTCTAAAAAAATGAATTTTACTTTAAAAGAAATAAGTACTATTATTTCTGGTAAATTATATAATGGGAAAGACAATTTAGTAATTAATAGTATTAGCACACCAGAAAAGGTTGATAAAAACAGTATATGTTTTATATTTGACAAAAAATACTATGATAAAATAAAGGAAATAAAATCAGGTGTTGTTGTAGTAGAAAAATTTTTAGAAGAAGTTAGTATTCCACAAATAGTTGTTTCTGATGTTCAATTAGCGTTTGTTAAATTTTTGGACAAAATTTTTTTAGAAAAACAAAAGTTTTATAAAGGGATACATCCAAATGTTGTTTTAGGAAAAAATGTTGTTTTATCTGACAATGTTTCAATAGGTCCTTATTGTGTAATTGGCGATAATGTAGAAATTGGTCCAAATACAATTTTAGTTTCTCAAGTATATATAGGTAACAATGTTAAAATAGGTAAAGATTGTATTATTTATCCTAATGTTACAATAAGAGAAGATGTAGATATTGGTAATAATGTAATAGTTCATAGTGGAACAGTTATAGGTTCTGACGGGTTTGGATATATTCAACGTGATGGAAAACATATAAAAATTCCACATATAGGTAAAGTTGTTGTAGAAAACGATGTAGAAATAGGTGCAAATGTTACAATTGACAGAGGGACGACAGGCGTTACTTTGATTAAAAAAGGGACAAAAATTGACAATCTCGTACATATAGCACATAATGTAGAAATAGGCGAAAATGTTTTATTAATAGCACAAGTTGGTATTGCTGGTAGTAGTAAAATAGGGGATAACACAATTTTAGCAGGTCAGACAGGTGTCACAGACCATATAAAAGTAGGGAAAAATGTTGTTGCTGGCCCGAGGACTGGTGTTGTTCAGGATGTAGAAGATAATAAAGTTGTTTGGGGGACACCACCAATACCGTTTGAAGAACAGAAAAAAATTTCAGTTGCTTCACGAAGATTGCCCAAATTATTAGTTGAATTTAATAAATTAAAATCTAAAGTGGAACAAATAGAAGTATCAATTAAAAAAATCTTTGAAAAATAGACGAGTATATGGGTTGATGTGTGAATGGGTAGATGGGTGGTTGAGTAGATGTGTGGATGTGTGGATGAGTCAATGGGTTGATAAGTTAATGGGTTATAAAGTTAATAACTATGAACTATCCCACAATTTGCGGGATGAACTAATTAACTCATCAACTCATTCACACATTAACTTATTCACACAAATGGGCGTGTAGTTCAGTTGGCTAGAACGCACGGTTCACATCCGTGAGGTCAGAGGTTCAACTCCTCTCACGCCCATGTTAGTTATTAGTGATTAGTTATTAGTTATTGGTTATAAAACCTAAACTAATAACTCTAAACTCTAACTCTGAAACTAATACCATAGGTTGTAAAATGAACTAAATAACTTTAAACTAATAATAAGGAGAAAAAAATTATGGCACTAACAAAAGAAAAAGTTAAAGAAATAATAAGTAAATATGGTAAAAATGAACAAGATTCTGGTTCTGCAGAAGTACAGATTGTTTTGTTAACAGAACGTATAAATTTGTTACAGAAACATTTTTCAACACATAAAAAAGATTTTTTAACAAAAAGAAGTTTTTTAAAAATAATTGGTAAAAGAAAAAGGTTGTTAAATTATCTTAAAAAAACTGACCCACAAAAATATCAACAAATAATAAAAGAAATAGGATTGGAATAAAAACAAAATGAAAGAAATATTTGAATATAAAACAAAATCTGCAAAAATTGAAAATGATAAAATAGAACTATTCGATGTTACAAAAAAAATAGAATTTGAATTTGGCGAGTTAGCAAGACAAACAAATTTTTCAGTCAAAGTTACCTCAGGTGGAACAAGTGTATTATGTTGTGTTGTATGTTCTAAAAAAGATAATCCAACTATTCCTTCAGAACCTATGGTTCCTCTTATAGTAGATTACAGAGAACGTACTTATGCTGCGGGTAAAATCCCAGGCGGGTTTTTTAAACGAGAAGGTAAACCGAGAGAACATGAAGTTCATGTTTCTCGTTTAATTGATAGAACACTTCGTCCTTTGTTCCCAAAAGATTTTAACCGTGATGTACAAATAAATGTTTTAGTTTTATCTTTTGATCCAGATAACGACCCAACTGTTTTAGCAATGATAGGTTCTTCATTAGCTTTGTCTTTGTCAGATATACCTTTTGAAGGATATAATAGTTGTTTTAGAATGTGTAAAATAGATAATCAGTACATTCTCAATCCTACATTTCAAGAACTTGAAGTAAGCAGTATTGATTTTATATGTGGATTTTATAAAGATAAAGTTTTGATGATAGAAACAGAAGCAGTTGAAGTTGAAGAAAAAGAAGTTGTTAATATGATAGAATTTTTACAACCATATGTTAAACAATACTTGGATTTTCAACAAAAAGTTGTTTCTCAGTATGGTAAACAAAAAATTGTGTTAAACCAAAAAATTTTGCTTGATAAAATTGTAGAAAAAAACTATCCTTTAGTTCAACCTAAAATTATAGAAGTTTTAAAGTTTGAAAACAAAATTGACCGTGAAGAAAAATATAAAGAAATTTTTAAAGAAATAGAAATATCAACTGAATTTTGTCCTGAAGAAATTATAAACGATAAAATTTTATCTGAGCAATTGAAAGAGCGTGTATTTTTTACAATTTTTCGTGATGTTGTAAGAAAACAAATTTTACAAACACAACAACGTATTGATGGACGTAACTTTGATGAAATAAGAGATATCAGTTGTAAAATAAATGTTTTACCGAGAGCACACGGGTCAGCTGTTTTCCAACGAGGACAAACACAAGCATTAGTTACTGTAACACTTGGTACTACTGAAGATATGCAAATAATGGACGAACTTGTAGGTGAGTATAAAGAACGATTCCTTTTTCATTATAACTTTCCAGGTTTTGCAACAGGAGAAGTTCGTCCAGAACGAGGTGTATCACGAAGAGAATTAGGTCATGGTTTACTTGCTAAAAAAGCGTTACAAGCAGTACTACCATCACAAGAAGAATTCCCATATGCGTTAAGAATAGTTTCTGATATATTAGAATCAAATGGTTCTTCTTCAATGGCGTCAGTATGTGGTGCTACTTTAGCGTTGTTAGACGCAGGTGTTAAAATTAAGAAACCTGTTGCTGGTGTTGCAACAGGACTTGTTATGGAAGATACAAATTATGCTGTACTTATAGACATTGCAGGTATAGAAGACCATTGTGGCGATATGGATTTTAAAGTAGCAGGTACTGATACAGGTATCACTGCTATACAATTAGATTTAAAAATTTTAGGTATACCAGTAAATATAGTAGAAGAAGTTCTTAACAAAACAAAATTTGCAAGGAAATATATATTAGATATAATGAGTAAAGTTATTGACTCGCCAAGGAAAGAAATTTCATCTTTTGCACCACGAGTTAAAATTTTACAAATACCAACAGATAAAATTGGTGATCTTATTGGGCCAAAAGGTAAAAATATAAAACAAATTATAGAAGAAACACAATCTAAAATAGAAATAGACGATGATGGAAAAGTAACAGTTTTTGCTGAAACACAAGATGCGTTAGAGTTAGCTATACAAAAAATTGATGTTTTAACAAAAAATGTTGAAGTAGGTAAAGTTTATAAAGGAAAGGTTAAAAAAATTACTAATTATGGTGTTTTTGTAGAAATTTTACCTAATAAAGTAGGATTGTTGCATATATCACAAATTGTGCAAAAAGGTAAACCTTTAGATAAATTGTTTTCTGAAGGTGAAGAAATACAAGTAAAAATTGCAGAAATAGATGACGAAGGTAGACTTGTACTAACTCAAAAAGGAATCTAAATTTTTTTGGAGATCTATATTATGGTAAATAAAATTAAATCTAACAATGGCCAAGTTGAAAATAAAAATAATGATACTGTATCAAAATTGTCAGAATTGTATAAAATTATGTATGAAAACAGTATAATGGAGTTACAAACTAATTTTGAAGGTTATGATATAAAAATTAAAAGATTTTTTGAAAAAAAAGAAGATAGAATTCAACAAAGTTTTGCCCCTCAGGTACAATTTGATATCACAAATAAGAACCAAGAAATAGAACAAGAACAACAAGATTTGTATGAACCAGTTGTATCGCCGATAAATGGTGTATTTTATCGTGCACCTTCACCAACTTCAAAACCATTTGTAAACGAAGGCGATGTTGTCTCTGCTGGTGATGTTTTATGTATTGTAGAAGCGATGAAAGTAATGAACGAAATTAAAGCAAATAAGAAATGTAAAATTGTAAAAGTTTTATGTCAAAATGGTGAAAGTATCTCTGCTGGGACAAAATTGTTTTTAGTAGAACCATTATGAACAAAATTGAAGAAGTAGGTTACAACGCAGGAAAAATTTGGTCTTATCTAAATAACAAAAATGAACCTGTAGATGTGTTAGAACTTAAATTTCAAATAAAACTTTCAAATACTGACCTTTACCTTGCATTAGGATGGTTATCTCGCGAAGATAAAATTGTATATTTTGTTGAAAATAATAAATTGAAAATAAAACTGAAATGATACCAAATAAATATAAAAGTTTATATATAAAAACTTCAAATAAAAATAGTAAAATATGGATTGTTTTACTTATATTATTTAGTTTATTTTTAATGTATTGTAATATTCGTCCACAAGATACTGGTGTTTTAGGAAAGTTTGTTAATATGGTTATGACAACCCTCTTTGGGATAACAAGGTTTGTTGTACCAATAGTTTTACTTTATTGGATATGGTATGTTTTGAAATCAAAAGAAAAAAATTTTAAACTTGATATAATACTAACAGCTGTTGTTTTAGTTTTATTATGTGGAGTAACAAAAGTTATATTAAATGTATTAAAAATTAACCCACAGAAAACATCTCTTCTTGCAGGATATTTTGGTAATCTTGTGTTTGAAATAGCAGAACGTATCTTTGGCACTGTTTTTGGTAGTATAATAATAGTTGTTATTTTTGGTTATATAATAACTCTGTTATTTGAGATATCAATAACACATATATTTTTAGAATTTTACCACAAAATATATGAAGATATAATAAATTGGAGTAAAGAAGTTAAAAAAGTAAAACCTGTACAACAAGTTTCTTCATCAAAATATGTTAAACAACGTAGTGAGAAAAAAATTAATGATTTAATAGAACAACAAAATGTTGTAGAACAAAATAAAGAAACGCTTGTGATTAAAAACAACAATGTTGAACAAGTAGTTGAACCGGTCTCTGTTACTGCAAAAGAAAAAGTTAAAAGATATGTTGCTAAAGAAGAACCTGATGATAAAAAAGTTGTCCAAAAACAAAAATATGTGCTTCCTGATGTACAAATTTTAACACAATATAAAAAAGAAGAACAAAATTATAATTATATTGAAGAACGAGGTAAAATACTTGAAGATGTTTTAAAACAATTTAATATAGAAGCAAAAGTTGTAGATATTTCAGTAGGTCCTGTTGTTACAATGTACGAACTTGAACTACAACCTGGTGTCAAAGTACAATCTGTGAACACTTTAAGAGATAATATAGCATTAGCAATGAAGTCAACAAGTATAAGAATTATAGCTCCATTACCATCAAAAGGAACAATTGGTATTGAAATACCTAACCAAAAACCACAAATTGTTTCAATTCGTGAAGTTTTAGAAAGTGAAGAATATAAAGAGTTGTCAAAAGATATGAAATTACCAATTGTTTTAGGTAAAACTACAGATGGGAAAGTTTATGTAGACGATATTATATCAATGCCACATATGCTTATTGCTGGTGCTACAGGTTCAGGTAAAAGTGTATGTGTACATTCTATAGTAACTTCTTTATTATTTAGATGCTCTCCTGACTATTTAAAATTAGTACTTATAGATCCTAAAAGGTTAGAATTAATAAGATATGATGGTATACCTCATTTATACAACCCTAATTGTGAACCAAAAGATGTTAAAGTTATAACTAATTCAAAAGAAGCAACAAAAGTTTTATCTTCTTTAGTAAAAATTATGGAACAACGATATGAAAAATTTGCTGCTGCATGTGTTAGAAATATTGAAGGATATAATGAATATATGGAATCTAAAGGTCAACAAAAAGAATTTTATATTGTAGTTATAATAGACGAGTTTGCTGATCTTATATTAACATCTTCTAAAGAAGTTGAAGAAGTAGTACAACGTCTTGCACAAATGGCACGTGCTGTTGGTATACATTTGATTCTTGCAACACAAAGACCTTCTGTAGATGTTATAACTGGAGTAATAAAAGCTAATTTTACTTGTAGAATTGCATTACAGGTTTTGTCAAAGACAGATTCACGAATTATACTTGATACTGGAGGTGCTGAAGAATTAATTGGTCGTGGAGATATGTTATATTTACCTACAGGTGCAGCTAAACCTGTTCGCATACAAGGAGCATTTGTTTCTGAGAAAGACATAGACAAATTAGTAAGTTTTATTAAATCACAAAATGTTGAACCTTTATATGAACCATTAATAAAAACATCTGTGCCACATAAAGTATTACAAGAAAAAGAAACAGAACAAGAAGAAAATTTGTATGCAGCGTTGTTGCTTATAAAAGAACGAAGACGAGTATCACAAGATTTGTTAAAAGCATATTTTAGATCATCAGCAAAAGCTACTGATCTCTTAAGTTTACTTGAAGTTAAGGGATACATATATAAACCAGAAGGTACAAACAGATGGAGTATAAATTTTGACCGAATAGAGGAGGGAATAAAAAATTATGAACAAAAAATTGGTAAAGTTAATAAAGAAGATAGTGTTACACAATAAATTGTTACTTTCATTTATTTTTTTAAACAATTTGTTTTCAATAGAATACAAAGAGTTAATTGACAAACTTCAACAACTTGACCAACAAATGACTAAGTTAAGGTCTGAATATACCCAACTTATAAATTTTGTTGATTTAAACGAAACATATGAACTGAAAGCAAAATTTGTTTTTGTAAAACCTGATAAAATCAAAGTAGAAGTTTATGAACCTATTAAACAAATAGTTGTTGCAAACTCTAACAAAATAGAAGTTAAAGACACAATTAATGATATTATATACAAGTTTAACCCAAAAAAGTATTTTGAAAAAGAATATAGTTATTTACCTTTGTTGTTTTCGAGATCGTACGGATCAAAAAATTATACTATTGTAGATTTTATTAAAAAAACAGGGTTAAAATTTGTTACCGAAGAAAAAAATTATTATGTTTTGTCAACAAGATATGCTCAAGGTAAAGTTTATACTGATAAAAAAATAGGACTTAGACCTGGTGAAACAAGGTTTATCTTATGGATAAACAAAGAAACATTGTTTCCTGAAAAACTTTCAATGATATCAGAAAAATATATTGTTGAAACAGAATTTAAAAATTATGAGACAGAATTTGATGTGTCTTCAACAGAATTTGAGTTAGAAAAATCAACTAATACAAAAATTGTTGATGTAAAATAAATGAATTTAGCAAACAAAATTACTTTTGTTAGAATTTTTTTAGTACCTATTTTTCTTGTATGTATTTTAATAGACACTTGGGAAACAAAACTGTTAGCATTATTGATATTTATATTAGGAGGAATAACTGATACTATAGATGGTATCATAGCAAGAAGAAAAAAAATTGTGACACATATTGGTAGAAGTTTAGACCCGTTAGCTGATAAGTTGTTAATAACTACAGCACTTATTTGTTTTTTAGGATTCAAAGAATTAAAGATACCATCGTGGACTGTTGTCGTAATAATGATAAGAGATTATATAATTACTTGGTTAAGAAGTATCCCGCAAGATAATACCTCTATATCAGCTGATAAGTTTGCTAAAATAAAAACGTTTTTACAAAATGTTACAGTTGTAAGTATTTTAGTTTTGTTAGTATTTAAAAAACAAATTTTGTTGTTAAACATTGACAAAGCTGTATTAGAAATTTTTCCAAAAGTTGCTATGATAACAGTTGCTGTGTTCACTTTAATATCAGGAATAATATATATAGTTAAATACAGAAAATTATTAGTAGAAAATTTTGTTAAACATTGAAAATTATAATTGAACTTTTATCAACTATATTTTTTGTAGGATACTTACCTGCGTCAGGAACGTTTGCTACATTAGCATCTTTCCCTGTTGTTATATTAATATTAAAATTAAATTTTGTGTATCAATTAATTATAATTTTTGTTTCAATTTTATTCAGTATATTTTTATCAACTTATGCTGAAAAAGTTTTTAATAAAAAAGATGATAGCAAAATTGTAATAGACGAGTTTATAGGATTTTTAGTTGCATCTGCAGGGTCAGATGTTTCTAATATCCAAATACTTTTAGTTGCTTTTTTGTTATTCAGAATATTTGATATTTTGAAATTTGGAATAATAAATAAGTTACAAAACTTACCCGGTGGGTTAGGAGTGATGGCTGATGATATCTTTGCTGGGATAATAACAAATTTTGTTATCAGATTGTTTTTTTAATAAGTTGGAGAAAATATGAAGGTTATCATTTATAATTTTTTTCTAACAATAATAATATTTTTTTTATTACCTTTTATATTAACGAAAAGAAAAACTGAAAAAATTGATAAAAAATATAAAATATGGATACATTGTGCGTCTTTAGGTGAAGTAAAAATTGCATTAAAATTAATAACAAAAATAGCTGAAGTTTATAAACTACAACCGTCAGATATATTACTTACCACTACAACATTAACTGCTAAAAATTTTGCTAAAAATGTTCACCAAGAAACGTATTTGTTTCCTATAGATTTTTATTTTTTTATGAGAAAGTTTGTTAAAAAAATACAACCAAAAATTTTAATAGTTTTAGAGACAGAACTATGGCCAAATTATATATATTTTGTAAAAAAATATGGTGGGAAAGTGTTTTTGCTTAACGGAAGGATCTCTCATTCTACATTTGTGTTTTTAAAAACATTAAAATGGTTACTTCTTGATTTTATTAACAACATAGATATGTTTCTTGTTAGAGAAGCAATAGATTTTTTAAGGTTTAAAAATTTAGGCATACCAACTGAAAAAATAAAAATTACTGGTAATATGAAATATGACGATATTGATGAAAATTTTAGTTTTAATGTTACAAAACAATTTTTGGGGTTCAAAGAAGATGATTTTGTGATTACATTTGGTAGTATAAGAGAAAAAGAAGAAAAGGAAATAATAAAAGTTATTAAAAATTTTAAAAACAACAATAATGTAAAATTTGTTTTAGCACCAAGACATATTGATTATATACCTAAAATTGTATCTTTGTTAAATAAACATAAAATAAATTTTTGTTTCAAAACTGCTGTTGAAAAAAATAGTAGTTCAAAATGTATAATTTTAGATACTTATGGTGAGTTAAAACTAATATATAAAATATCAGACATTGTATTTGTTTGTGGAACAATCTTGCCTTATGGTGGACAAAATATGATAGAACCAGCAAGTTTAGGAAAGTTTGTAGTTTTTGGACCATATATATCAAGTTTCTTAGAACCAGCAAAAGTTTTGTTGTCTAACAACGCTGCTGTACAAATTAAAAATATAGAAGAGTTTTTAGAAATTATAAATAAATGTTTAGAAAATCCACAAATTGTAAAAAATTATGGTGATAAAGCAAAAAATGTTGTTTCACAACTTAAAGGTATCACAGAAAAAAATGTTGAGATATTAAAAAGTGTTCTTACAAAGTTATAAAATTATGAAATGAAAAAAGTTCTTATAATCAAACCTTCTGGTATAGGAGATATAGTTCATTCATTACCTGTAGCAATAGGATTGAAATACTTATATACTGAAACAGAACTACATTGGCTTGTATTCAGCAAGTTTTCAAATATATTAGAAACAGTAGATTATGTTGACAAAATTATCTGTTGGGACCGCAACGGAGGTGTGAAAGAGTATTTCAGAATTGTTGACACATTGAAACAAGAAAATTATGATGTTGTTATTGACCTACAAGTTTTATTTAGGACTGCATTGTTAGGATTTTTAGTTTATAAAAAAAAGATTTTTTCTACAGGGTATGTTCGTGAACTAACAAACTTTTTTGTTAAACCTGTAGCAAAGTTTGACCCTGAACTACATGCTGTAGAACGAAATTATCAAGTAGTAGAATTTTTTGCAGAACAAGAAAAAAAGAGTATTCCACAACCAGAAGAGTTTCTTCCATGGATAAAAATTTCTGAACAACAAAAAGAAGTTGTTAAAAAAATTTTGAATTATAAAAAAGAAAAAAAATATGTTGTTTGTTCTGTCAGTAGCAGAGGTGAACATAAAATATGGCCCGCGGAATACTTTGCTGAACTTATTACAATGTTATCAAAAAATTATAATGATTTAATTTTTGTTTTTGTTGGTTCTAAAGATGAAGTAGCGAAAGTAAATAATGTAGTTAAAAATTTAGATAACAAGCTAGAATATATAAACCTTGTTGGTAAAACAACTTTAAAAGAATTGTGTGGAGTTTTATCAATGTCAACTTTAACTATAAGCAATGATAATGGTATTGCACACATTTCTGCTGCGATAGATATTCCTACATTGATACTTTTTGGTCCGTCGAATTATAGATGGTTTTATCCTTATAATAAAAAGTCAGGATATATATATAAACCTATCAAATGTTCACCTTGTGGTATCAAAACATATTGTAAAAACAATATATGTATGAAACAAATTACTCCTTCAGAAGTTTTTAGTTATATCTCAGAAAAATTTAGTGAGATATTAAAATGAAAATTATATTGTTTATGCCAAACTATATAGGTGATGTTTTGATGACAACGCCTGCAATAAGGTTTTTAAAAAAATCTGTATCATCTTTAGAAACATATGTTGTTATAAAACAAAATCTTGTGGAATTAGTAAATTCTAATACGTATGTTGATAACATTGTTGTTAAACTATCTCGTAGCCAAATATTGAATGATATTATAAAAATCAAACCTGACTATGCAATTTTGTTTAGGACAACATTTTTTAATTCTTTGATAACAAAAATTGTTTCTGTTAAGTATTCTGTAGGAACAAATGAAGAGTTTAGTAACATTTTTTTAACTGAAACTATAAGAAAAGATGTGTCAAGACCATATCGTGCAGAATGTGCTACTCTTGTAGAAAAGTTTTTGAAACATCTAAGTATTGAACGAAAAATTTCTGTTGATGAACTTAAAAAAATAGATTTTTTTGGTTGGGATAATCAAGAAATAAAAACTTCTGTTGAACAAAAATTAAATAAGTTTAGTGTTGATACTACTAAAAAACTTGTTGTTATCTCACCATTTTCTACAAGAAAAACTAAGATGTTGACAACAGAACAATATGTTGAACTTGTCAGTTTGTTAAATAAAAAATATAATAAAGATATTGAAATAGTTTTTGTTGGAGATAAAAATTCTGTTTTGTTTGTTAACCAAATAATAAACAAGTCAGAATCAGGTATATGTAAATCTTTGTGTGGTGAACTTAATTTGAAAGAGTTAGGATACCTGTTAAGTATTTCATCTTATTTAATATCTGTTGACAGCGGTCCTGCGTTTATTGCACAAGCAGTCAATACAAAAACTATAATAATTTTTACTTCAACATTGTCTGAGAAATACGGACCTTATAACGACAATGTAAAAATTGTATACAACCCAGTTTTATGTTCACCTTGTTATAAAAACGAGTGTAAAACAAAAGATTATAAATGTATCAACCAAGTTAAATTAGAAGAAGTAATAAATAATATATTATTATGAAAAAAATTCTTGTTCGTGGACCTGATACTGTTGGAAGTTTTGTTTTAGCAACACCGTTTTTCAGAGAACTGAGGAAAAATTTTCCTCACGATTATATTGTTTTGTCAGTTAAACAATCAGTGTTTGACCTTGCAAAAAATTGTCCTTATGTGAATAAAGTTTTAATATACAATAAAAACAGATTTTTAAACATTAAAGAATTCAGAAAAGAAAAGTTTGATACTGTATTTTTACTTTCAGGAAGTTTTGAGTCAGCATTTGTATGTTTCCTTGCTGGAATAAAAAATAGAATTGGTTATCCGCATGACCATCGCGGGTTCTTGTTAACTTCTAAAATTAAAGAAATACAAAAAAAACATTATGTTAATTACATTTTGTATGTTTTAGAATCGTTAGGATATTCTGTATCAGATAAAACACCTGAAGTTTATATCAGTGATGAAGAAAATACCAAATATGATTATATTTTTTCTGATGATAAACCTGTTATAGGGATAACATACGCTTCTATTGCTGAAGATGCACGATACTGGCCTAAAGAATATGTTGAAGAACTTGTGAACCTTTTAGTTGGAAAAAATTTTAAGATATTATTACTTGGTAAAACTAATAAAGTGTATCAAATAAAAGAAACAGAAAATATAACTGATTTAGTAAACAAAACATCGTTATCAGAGTTTGTAAGTATTGTTAAAAAATTAAGTTGTTATATTTCAGTTGCTACTGGTGGGATACATATAGCAGCAGTTTTAGGAATAAATACAATAGGTCTTTATATTCCAGGAGACGAGTTTGGTTGGTCACCTGTTGGTAAAAATGTGTTTGTTATAACAAAAGATGTTTCTTGTGTTCAATGTAATCCTCATAAAATGAAGTATTGTAAAAACAATGTTTGTATGAAAAGTATTAAACCACAAGAAGTTGAAAAACAAGTATTGAATTTTTTTACAAAAAGTTTTAATAAAAATATATAAATGATAAAACTGCATAAACTTAATGGTGTAGAAGTAGTAATAAATGCTGAGTTTATAGAAAGTATAGAAGCAATACCAGAAACAAAAATTATACTTAACACTGGAAACCAGTTTATTGTAAAAGAAACTATTGAAGAAGTGATACAAAAAGTTGTAGAATATAAAGCACAGGTTGAACTACAAAAAGAAAATTTAAAAAAGTTTAATAAATAATAATTTTTTATGGATATAACAACACTTATCGGAGCAATTGCTGGGTTGTTACTTATTGCATTTGGTATAATGATTCGTGGTACAGGCGGTATTGATCTCACACAATTTTTAGCGTTTTATAACTTTCCATCAATACTTATAACTTTTGGTGGAGCAATATGTGCAACTTTGATCAACTATCCATTATCACAAGTTGTAGGTGTAATAAAAGTTGTAAAAAAAGTGTTTACTGAACCTGGAGAATCAGCTGCTGGTATTATTGAACAGTTCGTTACTTTATGTCAAAAAGCAAGAAAAGAAGGGATACTTTCGTTAGAAGACGATGTTAAAAAAATGGATAACGATTTCATGCGTCGTGGACTACAAATGGTTATAGATGGCCATGATGCTGATTTTATCCGCAATCTTATGGAGACAGAACTTGCGTTCATACAAGAACGACATAAAATTGGACAAGAAATTTTTATTGCGTTAGGTTCTTACTCACCTGCGTTCGGTCTTATAGGGACAATTATAGGATTGATATTAATGTTAAGAAATTTACAAGATACATCACAGATTGCATCAGGTATGGCTGTAGCATTACTTACAACATTTTATGGTGCAATGGCAGCGTATTTGTTATTTTTACCTATTTCTGGGAAACTTAAAAGAAGAAGTGAAGAAGAAATTTTTATTAAAGAAGTGATAATACGTGGTGTTTTACTTTTACAATCAGGCGTTGCACCATCAGTAATGGAAGCAAACTTGCAAGCGTATTTATCGCCAGCGTTAAGAAAAGCAGCTCTTGCTAAAGAAAAAGCTGCAAGAGAACAAATGACTGCTGCTTCTGCACAACAAACAGAAACATCTACTGAGAAAAAATAAAATTTTATGCCAATAAAAAAATCTGAAGTTGGTGACCTTGGTAGACCAGCACCTGCATGGATGGTTTCGTATTCGGACCTGGTTACTCAATTATTAACTTTTTTTATAATGTTATTCGCACTATCTGCAGCAGCTACTGAAGATCAGTTAAAAAAAATTAAAGAAAAAATTGATAATTATGTTGTTCAAAACCATCTTGAAAAATTTGTTTCAACAAAAATTACTCAAAAAGAAGGACTTATCGTAACATTTTCAGAAAAATATATGTTTGATTCAGGTAAAGCAGATATTTATTCTGAAGCAAAAGAGGTTATAAAAAACATCGCTTCTTTACTTGTTGATGAACCAAACAGAATCTCAATTGAAGGACATACTGATAACACACCGATTAACACACCTGAATTTCCTTCTAACTGGGAACTTTCAACAAAACGTGCTACAAATGTACTAAAATATCTTTTAGAAGAACTTAAGTTTGAACCAAAACGACTCACAGCAGCTGGGTTTGGTGAATGGCATCCTGTTGCACCAAATGATACACTTGAGAATAAAGCAAAGAATCGTCGTGTAGATTTAATAGTTCGTAGGTTAGAAATTGACGAGATGCGTGAATGGAAGAAAAAACTTGCTGAGAGTTTGAAGAAAAGTGTTCGTGGATAAATTTTATGCGGGCGTAATTCAGTGGTAGAATGTCAGCTTCCCAAGCTGAACGTCGCGGGTTCGAATCCCGTCGCCCGCTTATGTTTATAAGATGTGCAAGTTGTATAACAAAAGATGCAAATTCTGAAATACTATTTATTTAACCTATATTTTCTGTAGGTTCAGATATTGTCCTGTCCCAAAAATTGTGTGACTGTAAGATCCTTCAATATTGAGATTTCTAAAAAAAGTACTCATGCAACTAAAATGTGTCATTGCGAGGAGTCCCGCAAGTTGCGGGAGTGTAGGAGGGACTTTCTAGCCCCGATCCCGCTAACAGCGTCGGGACATTATGTTGGATTATCGTAGTTGGAAAACCACCTTCTACAACTATAAAATAAAAAAAATAAGTACTTGTAGTATGATGCAGGTTAAAAAAATTATATACTTAAGTTTTACATTTTGTTTTATACTATTTTCTTCTTTATTTTCTGCACATACAACATTAATTTTAAGTTCGGACTTAAGTGGTGGTGGTTATGCGTTTAATAACGAAGCAGTATCTTATGGTGGGAAGTTATCTTTTAACATAATTCCTGCTGTTAAATGGAAAGAAAATATTTTGATACCAGTATATTCTTTTGAATACAGTGGTGTCAAAGATGTTAAAGAACTTGTAGGAGGAGGAACTCTTGTTCAACAGTACATTACAAATATGTTGTATATAAAACCTGTATTCAAATTGTCTAAAACAATAAAATTGAAACCAAAAGTTGCTTTAACATCACAACTTATTAAAGAAACAAATGATGAAGAATGGACTAAAGGATTGTTTGATTATTACAAAACAAGTTTTTCGTTAGAAACAGAGATTACTTTTGCTAAAATATCAAAACTAACAATTATTCCGTCTGTTTATACAGTTAATTTTTATAATTATAAAACATTAGCATCTCAAAAAACTGAAGAAGATTATGGTAAAGAACTTACTTCTGTTGGGAAAGATATATTAAACTTTACAGCTTCAGAAGTATCAGTTGATTATAAAATGAACGAATTTATTGGCTTAAATTTATATGGAACACAAAAAAGTTTTATTGATCAATATGTAATTACTGAAACTGGCGAGTATTCTGCTGACAAAAGGAAAGACAATTATGGTTTTTTAAGTGTTAATTTTAATTATCCAATAAATCCCGCAATTTGCGGGATTGGGGAGACAACAATTATATCTGCTTTGTTATTACAATATGCTATAAATAATTCTAACCAAAATCATTACGATGTTGAACGAACAAAATATATTGATAACTATTATGGATACAACGAAATTTCTGTTACACCACAAGGTAAGTTTAGTTTCAATACTATACCTATTAATTTAGATATTACTTACAATATGTCATTGAGGCAATATGCAAACAGATTGGTGCAAGACAAACAAGGGAATTATGATACTGAAAAGATAAATGTTTTAACTCAGTATATTTCTTTAGTATTAAGTTTCCCAATTATAGAACATATAAATGGTTTCTTACAACAGAATTATTTTGTTTCAAGTTCAAATATGAAATACGAACAAGTATATAGATACAACTATACTGCATACAATGTTTTAGCAGGTATAAATATTACGTTTTAGTATAAGAAAATATAAGTGTATATTTAGATCACAAGTGCACAAGAGCACAAGTGAGGAAGAAATAGGATTATTTTTAGCACAATTACGGCTTGTGCTCTTATAATTTGAGATTTGTACACTAATTCTAAAAAGGAGGAAAAAAAACAAAGATGAAAAAAGTAATAAAATCAGTAAAAATAGTAGTTGTATGTATGTCATTGTTGTCAGTAGTAATGTTTGCAGGTAACCAAAATGTTGGTACAGCGTCTGCTATGTTCAAAGCTTTGTTATCACCCAAAGTTGTTTCACTTGGTGGTGCTTATAGTACATTTTCTGACGCTGATTCTTTATTAGTAAATCCAGCTGGTATATCTTTTGCAGAATCAAAAGAAGTATCAGTTGCATATACAAAATGGTTAATAGATACATCATATGGATATTTATCGCTTGCATTACCTACAGGTATAGGAAGTTTTGGCCTTTCAGTGAATTATTTTACTGCTGGTGAAATGGATGAATATGACGCTAATGGTAATCCTACAAATAACACTTTTACGGCGAATGGTATCCTTGCATCATTATCATATTCTAGAAAATTAAATGAAAAAATAGCATTAGGTATAGGGTTAAAATTTTATTCTGAGACATTAGATGATAAATCTGCGTCTTCACCTTCTGCAGATATTGGAGGTATAGTTTCTTTGAATGAAAAGTTTAAATTAGCTGCAGCAGTGCAAAACTTGTTTGGTAGTATAAAATTTATTGACAAGAAGATAAACCACCATTAGTGTTTAAAATTGGTGGTAGTTATCAAATAATTAATAATTTAGTTTCAGCTGTGGATATTAACCTTCCAACAGATAATAATGTATCTGTCAATGTTGGTATTGAATATAATATTAAATTATCAGATTTTGTTATACCAATCCGAGTTGGATATAATTCGTCAACAGATGCGTTAATAGGAGCATCATTAGGTATAGGTTTTGGATATAAAGACACAGTTGGTATAAACTTAGCCTGGACACCATCTGTTTCTGATCTTGAACAACAGATTCTTAATGCAGGTGTATCTTTTAAGTTTTAATAGATTTTAATTTATACTTTAAAACTTTTTTATAATATCTAATTACCACTATAATTTTTTACGTCTGATATTTTTACAAATTTGGGAAATATAATTTTGCAACTTACCTACTGTAGAATAGGTTCAAGATGGAACTATTCTATCGATTGCAGTGCTCCTTCAGAATAGCACGAACGCGAAAACCTACACAAATTTGTGGTTTATCGTTTGTATCTTGTTGCTTGTAGTTATTATCTATTTAGATTATAAACCACTAACCACAAGCCACTATTTACGATCTTTTAACTTTTTTTAATTTGTTTTCAACTATTGACACTCATACAAAAAGTTGGTATATAAAAACCTTACAGATCTAAAAATTGTTGTTTTGCATACCTTTTTATCTTAAAATCTAAATTGAAAAGGAGAGATTTTGTTATGTCAGTAAATCAAAAGTTTGTAAAAAAGAAAACTACAAAATGTAGGTTTTGTATGACAAAAACTGAACCTGATTATAAAAATGTTTCGTTGCTAAAAAGTTTTATATCAGATAAGTATAAAATTTTGTCTCAAAGGTCTACAAAACTTTGTGCAAAACATCAGAGACGTGTTGCAAAAGAAATTAAATATGCTCGTATGTTAGCTTTATTACCATTTGTGCCTAAATATAAATAATAAATTAAACTTTGCAATTTTTTAAAATATCATTGGAAGTATAAGAAACGAATTAACAAAAAAACAATATCTTTATAAAAAAATTATCTTGTTTTTGAGAAGTTGTTCGCAATATAACAATTAAATTAGAAAATAGTTTTTATTTAATATAAAAACAACTTTAAAAAAGAAGGAGTGAGTTTATATGAAAGTAATTTTTATTCAAAATATACCTAAATTAGGTAATTTTGGTGATATAAAAGAAGTTTCTGATGGTTATGCAAGAAATTTTTTAATACCAAAAAAATATGCTTTGTCATATAATGAAAGAAATTTAAAATATGTTGAACATATAAAGAAAAATTTGGAAACTAAATATCAACGAGAACAAGATTATATTAATGAAGTTAAACATAATTTAGAAAAAAGTTCTATAACTGTTTCAGTAAATACAGGGAAAGATAATAAAATATATGGTTCTGTTACAAAAGAAGATATAGCTGAAGCTATTGAACAACAAGTAGGATATAAAATTGAGAAACACAACATCAAGTTAGACCAACAGATAAAAGAGATAGGAGTTTTTAGTATAGATATAGTTTTATCTTCAAAAATTTTCCCTGAAATTAGCACTGTCGCTCATGCAAAAATATGGGTTGTAGGAAAAGAAAAAAAGAATGAATAAAGAAACACAAGTTTTAGAAAAACTTCCTGAACGTCTCCCACCATATTCTCAAGAAGCAGAAATTGCTGTTTTAGGTGCAATGTTAATAGATAAAGATGTTATATCTTTAGTTTTAGAAAATTTGGACAAAGACGATTTTTATATTGATGCTAATGCTATTATATTTGATGTGATACGTGAGATGTATTTGAATAATATAGTGATAGATTTTGTTACTTTGACTGAACAACTTAAGAAAAAAAAGTTGTTAGAACGTATTGGCGGTGCTGGGTATATAACTTCATTGGTTGATTTAGTTACAAGTTCTGCAAATGTTGAGTATTATATAAACCTTGTTAAAGAAAAATCTATGTTACGTTCATTGATAAAAGTTTCTGCATCAATTATTGAAGAAAGTTATTCAAACTATAAATCAGCACAAGAGTTGTTAAACTATGCTTCTGAACAAATATTTAAACTTGCAAAAGAACAATATAAAACAGGATATTTTGTTCAAATTAGACAACCTGTAGATGAAACAATGCAGAAAATTGAGAAGATGTTGAAAAAACCAGAAGAAGTTGGTGTTGTTTCTACTGGGTTTAAAAAACTTGATGAAATTTTAGCTGGCGGGTTGCAAAAATCAAATTTTGTGATCATTGCAGGAAGGCCTGGTATGGGGAAAACATCTTTTGCAATGAACATAGCAGCAAATGTTGCTATAAACAAAAAAATACCAGTTGCAATTTTATCTCTTGAAATGACCGCAACAGAACTTGTATTCAGATTGTTATGTTCAAGAGCAAAGGAAGATTCAAATCGTGTAAGAAAAGGTATTATGACAAAAGAACAATGGGTTAAACTTACTACGCATGCTGGAATTATTTCTGAATCACCAATTTATATTGATGATTCGCCTGATCTTAACATTCTTGAACTAAGGACAAGAACTAGAAGGCTGTTTTATGAATTACAAACTAAAGGTGAACATTTAGGACTTGTTATTATAGATTATATTCAACGTATGCATGGACTTAATCCGAGAGATACTCGTCAACAAGAAATTGCTGATATTTCTAATGCTATGAAAAGTTTAGCTAAGGAGCTAGATATTCCTGTGATAGGCATATCTCAACTTTCAAGAAAGCCAGAGGAAAAAGACAGGGATAAACGGCCAAGGTTGTCTGATTTACGTGAGTCAGGTGCGCTTGAACAAGATGCTGATGTTGTTATGTTTATATACCAACCAGAAAAAAAATCGTCAAATGAACAAGATGATAAAGTTGTAGAGACAAGGTTATATATAGCAAAAAATAGGAATGGTCCTACTTATGAGTTACCAATGTTATTTATAAAAGAATATACTACATTTGCAGAAATTGAACTTTCTGAAGAAGATTTAGAATGATTCTTTTGTGGTAGTATATATTGTTTTTTGGAGATAATTAATGAATTCATTTTGTTTCTTACCGTTTTATTCTCGTCCTACACGTGTTGAAATTAATAAAAGTTTGTTAATAAAAAACATTTCTAGTATTTATCACTACGTTAATAACAAAAACAAACATAAAGTTGGTATATGTGCAGTTATAAAAAGTAATGCATATGGACACGGTATAAATCTTGCAGGTAAAATACTTGAGGATATTGAGTATGTTAAACTATTTGGTGTTGCTTCAATTGAAGAAGCTAAAATTTTAAGAGATGAAAAAATTAAAAAACCTATTTTGTTATTAGGTAGTATTTATCCATTTGAAAATTTTGAATATCTTTATGAATATAAGATTACGCCTACCGTTTCTAGTGTTCTGATTTTAAAAGAATTAAATAAGTTTGCAAAAAAAATTGGTCAAAAAATAAAATTTCATCTTAAGATAGACACAGGAATGGGTAGGATAGGTTTGTTGCCTGAGAGAATTGAAGATTTTATAAATGAATATAAATTGATGGGAAATATTATCTGTGATGGTATATATACACATTTTTCATCTGCAAAAGAAGATAGAGAGTACACTTTGTATCAACTAAAATTGTTTAACAATTGTTATAAAAAATTAATATCTTGTGGAATAAAACCTAAGTATGTACATACTGCAAATTCTGCTGCAACTATTCTTTATCCTGAAAGTTATTTTAATATGATAAGGCCTGGATTAATAATTTATGGATTAAAACCTTTTAATAAGGTAGATAAATATATTGATATCCATCCTGTTTTGTCATTGAAAAGCAAGATTGTTTTTCTTAAAATTTTATCAAAAGGTAAATATATAAGTTATTCAAAAACATATGTTACTAAGAAAAAAACAAAAGTTGCTACTGTTCCTATCGGTTACGCAGACGGGTTGTTAAGGAAATTGTCGAACAAAGGTAAAGTTTTGATAAAAGGCAAGTTTTGTAATATAATAGGCAGGGTTACGATGGATATGATAATGGTAGATGTTAACAATGTTGAAGATGTAAAAGTTGGTGATGAAGTTGTAATCATTGGTAAACAATTGGATAAACAAATTTTTGTAGAAGACATAGCAGCTTTGTGTGAAACAATAAATTATGAAATAGTAACATTGTTATCTCAACGTATACCAAGAATGATAGTATGAAAAAAATTTTGGTAGGGTTAGGACAATATTTTTTGTTTATTTATGACACATTGGTCAGTTTGTTGATACCACCATTTGAAAAACAAATTTTTGTTTATGAGATATACAAAATAGGTGTAAAATCACTTCCTGTATGTTTAATGACAAGTTTTGCAGTAGGTATGGTATTAGCGTTGCAGACAGGTATGGCATCAATGTCTGTATTAAACGAGCCTGCATATATAGGTACTGTGGTAACATTTTCGTTAATCAAAGAACTGGGACCAATGTTAACTGCAGTAGTTTTAGTAGGTCGTGTTGGTGCAGCAATTACTGCAGAGATTGGCACAATGCGTGTTACAGAACAAATTGATGCTATGTATACTTTAGGGACAGATCCTATGAAATACTTAGTTGTTCCACGGGTAGTATCGTTTACTTTTGTTTTACCAATTTTGACTATGATCAGTAGTATTGTAGGAATCACGGGTGGTGGAATAATAAGTTATCTACGGTTTGATATACCATCAACAATATATTTCAGAGATTGTTTAGATTATTTATATTTAGACGATTTTTTTCACGGCTTGATAAAATCAATTATTTTTGGTATAATAATTTCAACTATTGCATGTTATAAAGGTTTTTATACTGAAGGTGGAGCTGAAGGTGTGGGAAAATCTACTACGAGTTGTGTTGTAATGTCAATTGTATGTTTACTCATAGGTGATTATTTTTTATCGTCGTTATTGATATCGTTAGGTATTGGATAAAGATGGTAGATAGATTTGTAAGCATGAACTATGTTTGTGCTATCACTTTTTTTATGCAAGATTTAACATTAATGATTTTTTGCAGACATATTGTAGGATTAACTTCCAATGATAAAAATAATAAATTTATACAAATCGTTTGGTAATGTTGCTGTCTTACAAGGAATAAATCTTGAAATTTATGATGGTGAAACTATTACTATAATGGGTGGTAGTGGTCAAGGGAAAACTGTGTTGTTAAAAAATATTGTTGGACTGTTAAAACCTGATAAAGGTAAAATTTTTGTCGACGGTATTGATATTACTACTGCAGATAAAAAAACTTTGCTTAATGTTCAAAAAAAGTTTGGTTATTTATTCCAAGGGTCAGCATTGTTTGATTCAATGACTGTGTTTGAAAACATAGCGTTTGGACTCAGAAATTACAATCTTTCACAAGAAGAGATTGAACATAGGGTGAAGTTGTATTTAAGTTATGTAGATTTAGAAGGAATAGAAAACAAATATCCATCAGAACTTTCAGGCGGGATGAAAAAACGTGTTGCGTTAGCACGTGCTGTTGCATATAATCCGCAGTATATTTTGTATGATGAACCAACTACTGGGTTAGATCCACAAACTGCAGAAACTATTACTGATTTAATAATAAACTTGCAGAAAAAACTTAATGTAACATCTATTGTAGTTACACATGATTTGAAAGCAGCAGTAAAAATTTCACAACGTATCGCGTTTTTGTCTGAAGGAAAAATTGTTGCTATCCAAACACCAAAAGAAGTTTTAAGTTCTGACTATCCGTTAGTGAAAGAATTTGTTTCTGCTGCTGTAATAAATATATGAAAAAAGAGTTTGTTGTAGGATTATTTTTATTTATAGGTTTCATAATTTTAGGTGTAATAATTTTTGTAATTAAAGATATAAAATTACAAAAAGGATATAGGTTAAACTTGTATTTTGACGATATTGGCAACCTTGCAGAACGTGCGTGGGTACGTATGCGTGGAGTAAAAATAGGTAAAGTTGAAAAAATTGAAATTACTGATGATAAAGCAAAAGTTGTTATTTGGATTGATTCAAAAATAAAACTTTATAAAACTGCAAAAGCAAAGATTACATCAACAGGTGTGTTAGGTGTAAAATATATAGAGATTGTTCAAGGGGAACAAACAACTGAATATCTTAAAGATGGTGATAATTTGTATGAAACAGAAAGTGTTGTTTCAATAGATGACGCTTTATCAGAAGGTATAAACAGTTTGAAAAATTTTGGTAATATGTTATCAAGTTTATCAAAAGAAAAAGATTTAGCAATAAAGTTAAAAGAAATTGTGTATAACTTAGATGAACTTTCTAACAAATTAAACTCTTCAATAGATGAGTATCAGGTAAAGAAAACAATACAAAATATTCAAGTAGCAGGTGAAAACATAAACACATTTTTATCAGATACAAAACAAGATGTTAAATCAGCGGTGCTTACTTTGAAAAATGTTAGTGAAAAACTTGATAAAATTGTTGATAATATATCTTCAACACAGACCATCGTAGGACAAATTGTTTCAGATAAAGAATCAGCAGAAAAGTTTGCTCAAACAATGTCGTCAATAAAACTTGTTGCTGAAAAAGCTGATAAAACTTTAAATAGGATCAATATGTTTACTACATATTGGGATTACAGGTTTAGATATGATGTAAGTAACAGTGTTACAAAGAATGATATTGGAATAGAAATATATCCTAAACCTACAAAGTTTTATTATGTAATGGTGAACAATGTTTCGTTGGAAGAAGGAACATCTTTTGAAAAAAATAATACTTTTTCAATAGGTTTGGGTGGCACTTTATATAATAGATTCACTATTTATGGTGGGCTTATACGTTCATATGGTGGTGTTGGTATAAAATTGTTCCCATTAGGGTATAAATCAAAACTTTTAGAATTTGGGTTAGAAACATATAATTTTTCTACTACACGTTCTTCACCACAAGTTGATATAGCTTTGAAACTTAAATTAGCACGATGGTTGTATTTAGGGGCAAGATACGAAGATGTAGCAGTTAATGATATTTTAAATACTTCATTAAATATAACTTTTGAAGACGAAGATATAGCATATCTTTTAGGACTTATCGGTTTAACAAGATAGAAATTTTTTAGGTTGTTAAAAAAGAAAGGAGTAGAATAATAATGAAACACAAAGAATTGGTATTTTTTGTATTTTTAGTTTTAGTTGCTTGTGCAACACAATTTACTTATTATTCAATATTAAAAAATTTTATTTCAACTGAAACTTATGATAAAGCAGAAGGAATTATAGAAGAAAACAAATTAAAAGAATATGGTGAAAAAAACGCGTTGATTTACTGGTTAGACAAAGGTATTGTTTTACATTATGCAGGGAAATATGAAGAATCAATCTCTGCGTTTGATAAAGCAGAAAAACTTGCTGATGAACTTTATACAAAAAGTATTACTGAAGAAGCGTCAACTTTTTTAGTTTCTGATAATGAACGTTCGTATGCAGGAGAAGATTTTGAAAAAATATTTATCAATGTATTTCAAGCACTAAATTATTTGTTATTAGGTAAATACGAAGACGCACTTGTTGAAGCAAGAAAGGTTGACCATAAACTTAAAACTTTACAGGTTGATTATGGTGGGAAAAATGTATATAAAGAAGATGCGTTTATGAGATATCTTACTGGGTTGCTGTATGAAAGTCAAAACGAATTTAATGACGCGTTTGTATCATATAGAAAAGCTATAGAAGAATACTCAACAAACAAAAAAATTTATTCTTTTGAAATACCACAAGATTTACTTTTACGTTCACTTAAAGTAGCAAAAAAATTAGGGTTTAAAGAAGAGTTTGACGAAATTTCGTCAAAATATAAACTTAGCTATAACTACAAAGATTTTAAATTTGACTCAAAAGAAGCAGAAGCAATTATTTTTTGTTATCTTGGTTTTGCACCGTATAAAATTGATCATTACATAGAGGTAACCTTTGGTGAAGGATGGATGTATGTTGGTAGTATACAGGTAGCAGGTGATGCACAAAAAGATGTACAAAAAGCAAGACAAATTGCTCGTTCTATTGCATCAAATGAGCAATTTTTGGTTGCATTCCCAAAATTTGTGCCTTCAGATAATAAAACTAAATATGCAATAGTTAATGTTTATGATGATAAAAACAACAAGATTTTGTCTCAAAAAACATATCTTGTAGAAGATATTGAAACAATAGCTATAAAAAATCTTGAAGACAAAATTGCAAAAATAAGAATAAAAGCAATAGCACGTGCTGCTATAAAATATGCTTTATCAAGAGAAATAGTTGCTAAATTAACAGAAAAGTCTGACGATAGTACAAGATGGTTAGTAAAAAAAATGGTTCAGACAGCGTCAGCTGCTACTGAACAAGCAGATAAACGTTCATGGAGAACATTACCTAAAGAAATACAAATGGCTACTTTAAAACTTCCTGAAGGTGATTATAACTTAGAGATTCTTTTTTATGATAACAATAACAATTTATTACAAAAAAAGACATATCCGTTAGTAAAAATTACATCTGGTAAAAAAACTTTTATTATATCAAGATGTCATTTATGAAATTAAAAAAAATTATTCTGTTTGTTTTAATATCAAAACTTTTATTTTCTTGTGTAACAACAAGAGCACCTATATGGGTTAAAGAATTTGGCCAAAGAACTTTTTCAAAAGATGGTATTGAAGGGATAGGGTTTGCAAAGTTTGATAAAAAAAATAAATCAACTTTAGTTGAAGCACGACATTCTGCTTATAACGAAGCAATAAAAAATCTTGCAATAAAACTTAAGACAGAAGTAAAAGGTGTTATACAACACAAAATGGAAGACAAAATTTCATATGTTAACAAAAAATATCAACAACAAGCTACAGACCAAGTTGATAGTTTAACAAATGTTATGTTTGGAACTTTGTTAGGAAGAAAGTATTTTGAGGAATACATAGATTACAAAAATTCTCTTTATTGGGTTTATGTGTGGACAACAAAAGCAGAACTTTATCGTGTGATAGAAGAAGAATTACAAAAACAAGAGTTACAAAATACTGCTGTGATTAAGTCAGCAATAAAACAACTTAAAAATGTTGATGAGTATATATCAAATGGTAGTATAAGTTCTGCGGTATCGTTGTTATCAAAAATAAGTTTACAACTTAAAGAAATCAAAGGGATTTATGTTGTAGACAAAATTGATAACATAACTTTATATTTCGATGTACAAAACAAATTGAATAAATTGTTGTCGTCGTTTAATATGACTTCTTTAACTTCAACAAATATTGAGACAATTTTAGGACCGCAGAATAGTTTAGAACTTGTTATTAAATGTGAACTAAATTATGATAAAAAAGTTATCCCTGTTAGGTCTTTACCTTTGAAAACAAAAGTTGTTAAAGGAAATGTAGAACTACAAAATCTTGCTGTTACAGATGCCGATGGTATTGCAAAAATTAAGATTTATAACTTGATTGCAAAAGAAAATATTATTGAGGTATTAGTAGATACTGAAAGTTTTACACAACAAGACAAAAATATAGATTATTTTTCTAATTTTAAAATTGTTTATCATATTTTTGCAAAAGAGTTAAAGGAAATAAAAAAGTTTTCAGTGGAAGTTAAATGTAAAAATACTGGTTTGGTTGATTTTATAAAATCCCAACTTGTCTCTGGTTTAAAAACCCAAGGGTTTAACATAGTATATTTTGATAATGCAGATTATGTGATTTATGCTATAATTGATACAGAATATATAGGTGATAAAATAACATTGCCTGATGGTTCTCAAAAACCTTTTGCTGAAATATATTCTGGAAACATTTCTGTTGAAATAAAAGATTTAAAAACTAATACAATTCAGTTAAGCAAATCTTATACTGCTTTAAAAGGTTTTGGTAGGACAAAAAAAGAAGCTGAAGAAAATTTAATAAAAAAATTAGTTGATACATCAGTTGAATTTATAAATTCTAATTTTTGATATTATTAAAGTAAAATTGTTTATGAAAGAAAAAATGAAATCTATTAACTCCTGGTATTTTGGCGAGTTTGGTGGTAGGTTTATACCAGAAACATTATATTATTGTCTTGACGAACTTGAACAAAGTTATAACAAATATATAAAAGACAAAAAGTTTTTATCTGTTTTAAACAATTATTTAACATATTATGCTGGTAGACCTACACCACTTTATTTTGCAAAAAATTTGTCAGATTATTGTGGATTCAAAATTTATATTAAACGTGAAGATTTGTGTCATACAGGTGCACATAAAATTAATAACACTATAGGACAAGTTTTACTTGCTAAGTTTATGAACAAAAAACGTATCATTGCTGAGACAGGCGCGGGACAGCACGGTGTTGCAACTGCAACTACTTGTGCACTGTTTGGTATAAAATGTGTTGTATATATGGGCGAAGAAGATGTTAATAGACAAGAAATAAATGTTTATAGAATGAAACTTCTTGGAGCTGAAGTTGTCCCAGTGAAGTCAGGGTCAAAAACTTTGAAAGACGCAATAAACGAATGTTTACGAGATTGGGTCACAAATGTTAAAGATACATTTTATGTCATAGGTTCAGTAGTAGGTCCACATCCTTATCCTTTAATTGTGAGAAACTTCCAATCAGTTATTGGGAAAGAAACAAAGAAACAAATCCTTAAACTTGAAAAAAGATTACCTGACTATTTAGTTGCATGTGTAGGTGGTGGGTCAAACGCAATGGGGTTGTTTTCATCATTTTTTTATGATAAAAAGGTTAAAATGATCGGTGTTGAAGCAGCAGGTAAAGGTTTAAATACCAATCTTCATGCAGCAACTTTAGCAAAAGGTAAAGTTGGCGTTCTTCATGGGATGAAAACTTATGTTTTAGTTGACAAAAATGGTCAAGTGCAAACAACACATTCTATTTCAGCAGGGCTTGACTATCCAGCAGTTGGTCCTGAACATAGTTATTACAAATCAATAGGTAGAACAGAATATGTCTCAGCAGACGATAATACAGCTTTATTTGGTTTTGATATTTTATCAAAACTTGAAGGTATAATCCCTGCGTTAGAACCTGCACATGCAATTGGTTGGGTAGTTAAAAATAAGAAAAAATTTTCTTCATCTGACATTGTAGTAATTTGTCTTTCTGGCAGGGGGGATAAGGATGTTGATATTGTAAGAAAAGTAATTTTGTGAAAATTATGGCTGATCTACTTGAGTATATATCTATTCTTGGCAAGAAGGAGTATATTAGGAAAAATTACAATCTTGAAAACATTAAACTAACCTTAGATTATCTTTCTAACCCGCAGGATAAAATAAATAATGTTGTTCATATCACAGGAACTAACGGAAAAGGTTCTACTGCAGTATATACTTCAGCGATACTTAATTCTTTAGGATACAAAATAGGACTTTACACCTCGCCACATATTTATGATGTTACAGAAAGAATACAAGTTAATGGTGAACCAATTAGTTATCCAAAGTTAAGAAAATATCTGGAAGTTATATATTCTGTTGTACCTAAAAAATTGTTTTTGAAACTAACATATTTTGAACTATTAACTTGTGTAATGTTTCTATATTTTTATGATGAACAAGTAGATTTTGCAGTTCTTGAAGTAGGTCTTGGTGGAAAACTTGATGCAACTAATGTTATCTCAAAAAGTATCATTTCGTGTATAACAAGTATTTCTTTAGACCATACAGAAGTTTTAGGGAAAACAGAGTTTGAGATACTTAAAGATAAATCAGCGATAATAAAACCTAACTCAGTTTTTATCTGTGGTGATGTAAAAGAAAAATTGAAGGATTACTTGTATAAGCTTTGCAAAAAACTGAACACAAAATTTGTTGATGTACCAAAAGAGATATGTAAAATATCGTTAGATTTTAAAAACTGGCAGACATTTTGTCAAGTAAAAGACGATAAAAAAATTTTTGAGTTCACATTACCTGTTTGTTCCTTAGTTCAGCCATATAATGTTTTGTTAGCAATAAAAATTGTTGAAGAATTAAACAAGATGAATCTTGTAAAAAATTTTGATTATAAAAAAATATCACAGATAATCAAACATGTTCAAATTATTTTTAGAATGCAAAAAATAAAATTCAAAAATTTAGATATTGTTATAGACGGAGCACATAATACTGCTGCTGTTGAAAATTTTGTAAAAACATTGCTGATGTCTCCTTACGAAGATATTGTTATATGTTTCACTATAATGAAAGAAAAAGATTATCAATCTGTGATTAAAACTTTAGCAAACCTAAAAGGTAGAATAGAAAAATTTGTTATTTATAGGATTCCTATAAGACGTTGTCAAAAACTTAATTTGATATATAATGAAGCTAAGAAATACTTTGGTAATAAAACAATGAAATTTTGTAAAATTTCAGAAATGTTGAAGTATCTTAAAAAAAATTGTAATAAAAATAAAATTTTTTTTATAGGAAGTTTTTATATTTCAGGAGTTCTCAAAAATGAAAAACGATGATATTTACGATGTAGTCATAATAGGAGCAGGATCAGCGGGACTATCAGCTGCGATTTATACTTCACGAGCATTGTTAAAAACATTAGTGTTAAATTCGTTTTCTTATCCTCCACAGGCAGTACTTACTGATATAATAGAGAATTATCCTGGCTTCCCAGAAGGAATAAACGGGTTTGATCTTGTTGAACAAATGAAACAACAAGCTGAAAAGTTTAAAACAGAATTTCTTAACTCTGAAGTAATAAAAATTGAACAAAAAGAAAAAAAGTTTTTAGTCCATACTCAAGATAGTGTTATAGAAACAAAATCTGTGATTGTTGCTACTGGAAGAAGAAATAAAAAGTTAGATGTTGAAAACGAAGAAAAGTTTATAGGTAGAGGAATCTCATATTGTGCAGTATGTGATGCTCAATTGTTTAAAGATAAAATAGTAGCAGTAGTTGGCGGTGGAGATACTGCGTTTACTGAAGCTATTTATCTTACTAAATTTGTTAAAAAATTATATCTTGTTCATAGAAGAAAAGAGTTTCGTGCTACAAAAATTCTTCAAGAACAACTTAAACAAAAGAATAATGTTGAGTTTTTAACACCATATGTTGTTGATAAACTAATTGGTGAAGAAAAAATTTCTGGAATATTAATAAAAAATGTTGAAACACAAAATTTAAAAGAAGTATCTTGCGATGGTGTGTTTGTATGTATTAGCCATTTGCCAAATACGGAGTTTGTAAAAGATATATTAAATTTAGATGAAGAAGGATACATAATTACAGACGAAAATTTACAAACTTCAATAAGTGGAATATTCGCATGTGGTGATTGTAGAAAAAATTCTGTGAAACAAGTTGTTTGTGCAGCAGGTGAAGGTGTTAATGCTGCACTGTCAGCAGTAGAGTTTTTAGAAAAGAATTTTGGTAAGTAAGGAGGGAACATATGGTTTTTTTTGAAACAATGACAATGGAAGGGAAACTTGTGGTATTTGTAATTTTGTTTTTTATATGGTATTTGCTATACAAACTTTTAAATCCAAAAATAGAAGATAAAAATATAAGAAAAAAATTTCTTGTTTTACATACATTATTAGGTTTTATTGGTGGTGGACTTATAGGTTTAGTTTTAAGTACATTTAGTGGACAAATAGAAATACAAACAAACTATGCGTTAGCAGTTGGTGTTATTTTATCCATTGTATTTTTGATATATAGTTTATATGTGGGGAGAGAAAAAATTGCAAAGATTTTACATTCAGATCTTGACTGGGGACAAACTGGATGGTCAACATTAGCCGTTGTTGCTGTTATAATGTATTGTTTTATACAGGCGTTTAAAATACCAACTGGCAGTATGAGAATGACATTACTCGAAGGAGACCATTTGTTTGTTAACAAGTTTATTTATGGTATAAAAATACCATTTACGGAAAAAAAATTTTTGAAAATAAAAGAGATAAAAAGGGGAGATATAATAGTATTTTCCTGTCCACCAACTGCTCTTACTGAAGAAGAAAGAGAAAAAAATATACAAAAAGATTTTATTAAACGTTGTGTAGGACTTCCAGGAGATAAAATAGAAATTAAAGATAAAGTTTTATATATAAACAATACTCCGCAAAATGAACCATATGTAAATTTTGAAGATCCAGAGAATATATATCAAACATATAAGTTTTATAAGACACAACAAGAATATCAACGTGCTTGGGAAGAAGGAAGGTTTACAAAAGTATCTCCAGCGCTTGTACGAGATAATTTTGGTCCTGTAATTGTACCACCGGGATGTTATTTTGTTTTAGGTGATAACAGAGACAAATCTTTTGATAGCAGGTTTTGGGGACCGTTAGAAGAGAAGTATATCAAAGGTGCACCATTGATTGTTTATTGGCCGCCTAAAAGAATAAGAATTCCACGATGAAAAAGTAAAAATATAGAAAGTTTATGTAATGTTTATTTTTTGAAAAAGGGGATATTATATGGTTATAAAATGGTTAGTAATAGCAATTTTGTTTTTTATAATTGAGATTTTGACACCGGGCGTGTTTTTGTTCAGTTGTTTCAGTATCGGTGCGGTACTAACTGCAATTGTTAGTTTGTTTAGTAAATCATTGATACTTCAATGTGTAATTTTTACTATAGCATCTATTTTGTCAATATATTTTTTAAGACCGTTGTTAATGAAACTTTTGGCTCCTTTAACAATCAAATCTAATGTTGACAAATTAGTTGGTTCAACAGGTATAGTTGTTGAAAAAATTGATGGTAAAAAAATAATGGGTATAGTGAAAGTTAACAACGAACTATGGCGTGCTGTTGCTGAAGATAACGAAGTTATAAATGTTGATGAAGAGATTGTTGTTTTAAAAGTAGAAGGTGCACACTTAGTTGTAAAAAAAGAAAAGTTAAATTAGACCAAATTTTTTTAATATAGCACTTGCAGCTTTCTTACCCATACCCATTGCTTCTATGATTGTCCCTTCACCACCTACAATATCACCACCTGCATAAACGTTTTCAATAGAAGTTTCCATTGTCCCAGAATTAACAATTATATCACTCCATTTGGTTGTTTTTAATTCTGGAACAGTATCAGATAAAGTTTGGTTTGCTTTAAGCCCTACTGCTACAATTACTAAATCTGTATCTATTATAAAGTCCGAACCTTTAATTGGGACAGGCCGTCTTCTGCCAGATTCGTCTGGTTCACCAAGTTCACACTTCAAACATTTAACACCTACAACTTTACCTTCTTTGTCACCAATAAATTCTACTGGTTGGACTAAAAATTGAAACTCAACACCTTCTTCTTTTGCATGTTCAATCTCAATTTTTCTTGCAGGCATCTCTAATTCTGTCCTACGATATAAAACTGTTACTTTGCCATCAGTTATAAAATTTATTTTTTGCATTCTTAATGCAACACGTGCTGCATCCATTGCTGTGTTACCACCACCGATGACTATTATGTTTTTACCAACATTTACTGGTGTATGATATTGTGGGAACTTATCCGCATGCATAAGGTTTACTCTGGTAAGATATTCGTTTGCAGAATATATATTTATCAAATTTTCACCTTTTATATTAAGCCAAGTTGGTGCACCAGCTCCTGTCCCAATAAAAATAGTATCATATGTTTTTTTAAGTTCGTAAAAACTAATAGTTCTACCAACAATAACACCAGTATAAAATTTTACACCATAGTTTGTTAAAAGATTTATTTCATAATTTAACACATCACGAGGTAGCCTAAATGTAGGAATACCATAAGATAAAACACCACCTAAGGTGTGTAATGCTTCAAAAACATCAACTTCAATCCCATATCTAGCAAGTTCGCCTGCTACGGTTATACTTGCAGGTCCTGAACCTATACACGCAACTTTTAAATTAGTTTTTTTATTTGTTTGCTGAAGATTTAAGATTAAATTATGTTTCCTTGCATAATCACCAACAAAACGTTCAAGTAACGGAATATTTATAGCATTTTCTGATGCATAAGACAAGGTTTTTGGAGTGAACACACAGAATTTCCTACACTGATATTCTGCAGGACATACTCTACCACAGATTGAAGGAAACCTGTTTTTTTCATATATTGTTTCAAAAGCGCCTTTATAATCTTTTTGTGTGAGTTGGTAAATAAACTTTTTTATATCAATTCCTACGGGACAGCCAGAAATACACCTTGGGTTCTTACATTGGATACAACGTGATGCTTCTTCTAACATTTCTTCTTCTGTGTAACCTGAAACAACTTCATCAAAATTTTTTGTCCGTAATTCAGCATGAAGTTCTTTTGGTTTAACTAAATTTTTCGCCATTTTTAGAAAGGAATATTTATAAGTTATAGAAAGATAATGAGAAGATTATTTTTTTCTTCTATCACCCATTCTGCGGTCAGAACCGCTTCGTCGTTCAAAAGGTACCTCAGTCCCGCCAACAAGTTTACTCATCCATCTGCGGTCAGTACCACTTCTTCGTTCACCTTTTCTTCTTTCTACTACAGGTTGTTCTTTTTCTTTTTTCTTTTCTATTATTTCCTTTATTTTTTTTATTATTTTTTTTACCATTGTATTTTACCTCACAGTTCGGAAATTTTGTAGATTGTCCACAACTTCATACAAATTTTAATTAAAAATTTCAACAACTGTTGGAAAAAATGTTAAATTTTGATATTTATTAAAATCTTATGAAAAACGAAATAATGAAAAGTGTTAAAATATTACCTACTGTAGGTAAAAAACGTGCATTGTATTTGAATAAGTTGGGAATTTATACTATTGAAGATTTGTTATATTATTTACCACGAGAAATACAAGATAGAAGAAGTTTATCTTCTTTTGACGAATATCGTACAAATTTATCTCTATCACAAAAATTAACTGTTATTGGTAAAGTTATCTTTTCTAACACTGTTGTTGCAAAAAATAATCTGGGTATATTCAAAGTTGTAATAGAAACATTAAACAAACCAAAAAATATCTTGGCATTGGTCTGGTATAAAAAACTTAATCGTAAATACGATGTGTTTGCAACATTGAAAAAACAATTGCAAAAAGTTAACAATGACACAGAGAAATATATTATAGCATATGGTAAAGTTTCAGAAATAAAAACAAAATTTCCTGAAATAAATGTTGAAGATTATGAAATTATTAATAATTTAAACGAAGATTCTATACATACAAACAGATTGGTCCCTATATATTCATTAACAGAAAATATAACTCAACAATGGTTTCGCGAACTTGTATATAATACGATAAAAACTTATTCTTTGCAAGAGTTTATCCCACAGAAAATTTTGTTCAAAGAAAAACTTGTTGACTTATCTACTGCAATAAAAAATGTTCATTTTCCTGATACTTGGCAGTTGTATTCAGAAGCAAAACGACGACTTGTTTTTGAAAAATTTTTGTTGTTACAAATCGCTGTTAATAAAGTTAAACGAAGTATTGTTACAAAACCTAAAGTTGGGAAATACGAAATAAAAAAAACATTACTCTCACCGTTTAAAGAAAAACTTAAAAGTTTAATACCAAACTTTGATTTTACAAAATCACAAAAAAAAGTTATTAACGAATTGTTCAACGATATGTTGTCTACAAAACCTATGAATCGGTTATTAATAGGTGATGTAGGTTGTGGAAAAACCCTTGTTGCAGTATGTTGTGCATTACTTGCAGTAGAAAATGGATACCAAGTAGCGTTTATGGCACCTACAGAAATTCTTGCAGAACAACATTATTATACTATATCAAATTATGTTAAAGGTTTATATAATGAACAAAAAAATTCTGAAGTAAAAGTATCATTGTTAGTTGGTAAAATGTCAAGTAAAGAAAAACATAAAGTTTTATCTCAGATAACTAATGGCGAGGTTGATATTGTCGTTGGTACACATACATTGATAGAAGAAAAAGTTATGTTTAAAAGCCTTTCATTAGTAATTATAGATGAACAACATAAATTTGGTGTATTACAAAGAAAAAAGTTGTATGAAAAATCTGTATTACCAGATATGTTAGTTATGACAGCAACACCTATACCAAGAAGTTTAGCAATGACCTTGTATGGAGAACTTGATATTTCTACAATTAACGAGTTACCTTTTGGACGAAAACCTGTGAAAACTTTTTATTATGACCTTGACAAATACGATTGGCAACTTGTGTTAGAAAGGTTAGAACACAAAGAAAAAGTGTATATTGTATATCCAATAATTGATGAAACAAAACTTGAACTAAAAACTTTAGTTGAAGAATATGAAAAACTTTCTAAGACAGTATTCAAGAACTATTCCTGTGGGATGATGCATGGTAGAATGAAAAGTCAACAAAAAGAAGATATTATGAAAAAATTTAGAGATGGAGAAATACAAGTTTTGTTTTCTACTACAGTTATAGAAGTTGGTATAGATGTCCCAGATGCTACTGTTATAGTAATCAATCATGCAGAACGGTTCGGGTTAGCACAACTGCATCAGTTGAGAGGACGTGTTGGAAGAAGTGAACTTCAATCATATTGTATATTGTTAGGGAAGATATCTACACATGAAGCAGAAGAAAGAATAAAAACTATGCTTGAAACAAACAACGGATTTGAAATTGCAAATAAAGATTTGTTAATTCGTGGACCTGGTCATATATTTGGTACTTTACAGCATGGGAAAACAGAATTTGCTTTTGAAGAAGTTTTAAATTATACTGAATTATTAATAAAAGCAAAAGAGTATGCAAAAAAAATTGTGTTTAAAGATATAGAATATAAAAATGAAGATACCACATTATTGTTTAAAAAAGTGTATTCAAAATATGTAAAAGATTTTGAATTGGCTTCAGTAGGATAAAACATATATGAAAATTTTGTGTGATATTGGTAATACTTTTACAAAAATTATTTTTATATCAGACAAGGTTAAATATTGTAAAATAAAAACTTCAAAATTGTTGCCGTTTATAAAAAAGTTTAGTTATGCAGAATTTTATGTTTCAACTGTTGTAGATGAGGTTAAAATTGAGTTGAATAAAAATTTCAAAAATGTAAAGTATATAACATACAAAGATATATCTGAATTTATCAAAATTAAATACAATACTAAAAACTTAGGTTCAGACAGAATAATTTCTGCATTTTGTTGTAAAGAACTCTTTGGCAATAATACAGTTATAATTTCTTGTGGTAGCACTATTGTTTTAGATTATATTGACAAAAAATGTGAATATGTAGGTGGAGAAATTTTCCCAGGGATAAAAATGTTAGTAGATGTATTGTTCCGCTCAACATCAAAATTACCTATAGTAAAAAAATTGTCTACACAGAAACTAATTGGAAAGAATACTCAAGAATGTATTTCTTCGGGAATCTTAAATTTTTGTTTTTCTGGAATAAAAAATTTTGTTAATTCGTTGAAACCTAAAAATGTTGTTATAACAGGTGGTGACGCAGATATATTTTTTAAAAAAATAAATTATAAAAACAAATATAAAATTAACAATCTTGTTTTATTAGGTATTGTCATATGGGGATGTTATAAAGGAATAATTTGCAAACCTGATATTGAAAAAATTTTTAGGTTGAAAAATATTTTATAAATTATTATTAAATTTTTTTTCACATCTTGACATTTGAAATTTAATTTTATAATTTTATGAAACCTTCATAATTCAAATTGCATCAATATTTATAAGATAATCCCAATTGTATAAGTCTGACCTTTTTAAAAAAATTTAAAATTTTAGTTCGTAAGGAGGTGATTGTTTTATGAAAGTAAAACCTTTAGGAGACAGAGTTTTAGTAAAACCTTTAGAAGAAAAAGAAGTAAAAAAAGGTAATATAATTATCCCTGATACAGCAAAAGAAAAACCTCAACAAGGTGAAGTTATAGCTGTAGGTAAAGGGAAAACAACTGATGATGGTAAACTGATACCTATAGAAGTAAAAGTTGGTGATAAAGTTCTTTATGGTAAATACTCAGGGACAGAAATAAAAATTGATGGTGAAGAATATTTAATTTTACATCAAGACGATATTTTAGGAATTATAGAAGAATAAAAAAAATTTTTTAAAAAAGGAGGTGGTATCCTATGGCTAAGCAAATAATATATTCAGACGAAGTAAGGAAATCAATAAAAACTGGTGTTGATAAACTTGCAAATGCAGTTAGAGCAACATTAGGTCCTAGAGGAAGGTTTGTATTGTTAGAAAAAAAATTTGGTTCTCCAACAATAACAAATGATGGTGTGACCATCGCAAAAGAAATTGAACTTGAAGATCCAAACGAAAATATTGGTGCACAACTTGTTCGTGAAGTTGCTTCAAAAACAAATGATGTTGCTGGCGATGGTACAACAACAGCTTGTGTATTAGCACAAGCAATTATTACTGAAGGGTTAAGAAACATAGCTGCTGGTGCTAATCCTATGCATATAAAAAGAGGGATTGACAAAGCTACTGCTGCGATTGTTGCTGAATTAAAATCAATGGCTAAACAAGTTAAAACAAAAGAAGAAATTGAACAAATTGCTACAATTTCTGCTAATGATAAAGAAATTGGTAAACTTATTGCCGAAGCTATGGATAAAGTTGGTAAAGACGGTGTTATAACTGTTGAAGAAGGTAAATCTGCTGAAACAACACTTGAAGTTGTTGAAGGTATGCAGTTTGACCGAGGATATATCTCTCCATATTTTGTTACAGATGCTGAACGTATGGAAGCAGTATTAGAAGATCCTTATATAATAATTACTGATAAAAAAGTTTCAGCAATGAACGATTTACTTCCTTTGTTAGAACAAATAGCGCAATCTGGCCGTTCATTTTTGTTAATTGCTGAAGATGTTGAAGGAGAAGCTCTTGCAACTTTAGTTGTTAACAAACTCAGAGGGACACTCAGATGTTGTGCTGTGAAAGCACCTGGGTTCGGAGATAGAAGGAAAGAAATGTTGCAAGATATTGCAATTTTAACTGGTGGAGAAGTTATTTCTGAAGAAAAAGGTGATAAATTGGAAAAAGCTACTCTTGACAGGTTAGGCAGTGCAAGACGTGTTGTAGTAGATAAAGAAAACACAACAATAGTTGGTGGTGCTGGTGATAAAGATACTATCAAAAAAAGAATATCACAAATTAAAAAACAAATTGAAGAAACAAAATCTGATTATGATAAAGAAAAACTTCAAGAGAGATTAGCAAAACTTGCAGGCGGTGTTGCTGTAATTAATGTCGGAGCACCAACTGAAGCTGCAATGAAAGCTAAAAAATTTAAAGTAGAAGATGCAATGCATGCAACACGTGCTGGCGTAGAAGAAGGTATTGTCCCAGGTGGTGGAGTTGCGTTATTAAGAGCAAGAGAATCTGCTAAAACAAAAGTTAAAACTGAGGATTTAGATGAACAAACAGGTATAAACATTGTTTTCCGTGCAGTAGAAGAACCTATAAGAAGAATATCAGAAAATGCTGGATTTGAAGGTTCAATAATTGTAGAAAAAGTTCTTGCAGAAAAAAATCTAAACTTTGGGTTTGATGCAGAAAAAGGCGAGTTTGTTGATATGATAAAATCTGGAATTGTTGATCCTGCAAAAGTTGTGCGAACTGCATTAGAAAATGCAGCAAGTGTTGCAGGATATCTTTTAACATCAGAAGTTATAGTAACTGAAATACCAGAGAAAAAAGAAAAAACACCACCAATGCCACCTGAGTATTAATACTGATACTGATGTGAGTAAATGAGTAGGATCTCGCTTGTTTTATAAGTAAGGGAAATGTTGAAAAACTATATTGACTAATACTTTTCACTTATTTCTCTCTCGTCAGGAGAGAGAAAAGTGTTGGGAAAAAACATACAACATACTTTGTATATTTAGTGTCCACCACTATTAATTATTAGATTTGATTTAAATATTGTTTCATCTATTTATGATAGGGTAGGAGAAAAAATTCTCCTACCCTATTTTTTATTTTTATTGTATTTTTCATAAAAATTTTATATTTTTACTATTTTGATAAAATAAAAAAATTGTAGCAGAAAAAAACCAGAAATAGTTTATGAATTATACTAATACATTCCTTTTTTCTTTTTTTGTTTCATTTTTATTAACTCCAGTTTTTAGGTTTATTGCTGTTAAATTAAAAATTCTTGACCATCCTATATCTGAGATTAAAACTCATAAAATACCAACACCATATTTAGGCGGTTTAGCAATATCTATAAGTTTTTATTTAACTTTGTTTTTAGTAAGAATAACGACACATTTTCCAACAGGAACTTTATATTCATTACGAGGAATAATTTTTGGTGGATTAATAATTATAATTATCGGTCTCATAGATGATATTAAACATAAAGGAATACATTTTACAACAAAATTCCTTGGTGAAATTATAGCAGCTTTGATTCTTATCCATTACGGTATAAAAATAAATTTTATTACACCTGAATGGTTTGCTTTAGTTCTGACATTACTATGGGTTATAGGAATAACAAATGCGGTTAATCTTGTAGATGTTATGGACGGACTTTCTTCTGGCATTTCTGTAATTTCATGTTTAGGCATTTTTTTTGTTACAAAATATATTGAAGAAGAAATATATGTAAGTTATTCAGTGTTAGCGTTAGCAGGTGCATGTTTAGGATTTCTTCCTTATAATGTTTCTGATAAATACAAAATTTTTATGGGTGACACAGGTGCTCTTTTTGTAGGTTTTGTATTATCAGCATTGACACTCGGTGGAAAGTATTCCTCAAATAATCAATTAGGAGTTTTGTCACCTATTATAATTCTATTAATACCAATTTATGAAACATTTTTAATAAGTATTTTAAGATTGAGTCGTGGACAATCACCATTTATCGGTTCTAAAGATCATTTTTCGTTACGATTGTTATCTGTTGGTATACCAAAATATAAAGTTTTAATAGTGTCGTACATTTCTGCAATATGTTTATCAATTATTGGTATATTCACAGTTCTATCTCCAAACATTTATGTTCCGATATTTTTAATTCTACTTGTTAGTTTATCTATAATATTTATATCAAAATATTTGGTAAAAATAGAGGTAAAATGAAGGTTGTAATTTTAGGTGGTGGATTGACAGGATTAACCTGTGCTTATGAATTACAAAAGAAAAAAGTTGATTTTATTCTTATTGAAAAAGAAAAAGAATTAGGTGGGTTGTGTAGGTCAGTTAAAATAAATGATTTCATTTTTGATTATACAGGACATTTTTTACATTTCTCACATTCTGATAAATTCGTTGAAAAATATATAAAGTTGTTATTGAAAGACAATTTAATAAAAATTCATCGTAATGCAAAAATTTATTCTCAATATGCAACTACGAATAATAAACTTATTCCGTTTCCTTTCCAAGCAAACTTATCATTTCTTGAACCAAGAATAAGTAAACAATGTCTTTATGATTTAATTATAGCACAACTTCGCAAAAAAATATATACAGAAAATTTTAAAACATGGTTGATACAAAATTTTGGTAAAAGTATAACGAAATATTTTTTTGAAAAATATAATACAAAATTGTGGAAGATAAGTTTAGAAAAAATTACATCTTTATGGGCAGAAAAATTTGTTCCTTTACCTGATGTAGAAGATATTTTATCAAGATTTATATGGGAACAACAGAGAAAAGAATATGGTTACAATGTGTTTTTTTACTATCCTAAAAATGAGGGAATACAGTCATTGATTGATAGTATAACAACATTGATTGATAAAAAGAATATAATTACTGATGCAGAAGTAGTAAAAATTGATTATGTAAAAAAGAAAGTGTTATTTTTATACAAAAGTAAAATAAATTCTGTTGATTACGATATTTTGATTTCTACAATACCATTTGTGGAATTTGTTGCGAGGAGTAATTTACCAAAAAAATGTAAAGTTTACGCAAAAAAGTTAAATTATACAAGTGTGTTATGTTTTAATATTGCAGTGAATAAACAAATAATGAAAGGTGTCCATTGGATATATTTCCCTGAGGAAAATACTATTTTTTATCGTATTGGTTTTTATCACAACATAAACAAAAATTTAGTGAAAAACGAATATGGTTCAATGTATGTGGAAGTATCAATGAAAAGTAATGAAAAAGTAGATGTTGTTAAAATTTATTCTGACATTGTAAATCAATTGATAGAGACAAAAATAATTGATTCAGAGAAACAAATATTGTTTTATAATTTATTAAAAATACCTCATGCATATGTAGTTTATGATAAACATCGTGAGAAAGTTTTACCATATATATTTAATATTCTTAACAAACACAAAATTTATTCTATAGGAAGATATGGTGGATGGAAATATTCATATATGACTGAGAATATTAAAGATGCTGTCTCAACAGTAGAACAAATTTTGAATAATAAATAAAGATAATGAATAAAATCAAAGTTGTTCATATAATAACAAAACTTGAGTTAGGCGGAGCACAACAAAATACACTTTATACAGTTGAACATTTAGATAAAAAAATTTTTGATGTATATTTATTAAATGGTTGTGGTGGTATACTTGATGAAACAGCGAAACTGTTTGCAAAAAAAGCTTGTGTAAAAGTTTATTTTGTAAAAAATTTAGTTCGCGAGATCAACATAATAAAAGATATTTTAGCGTTTATAGAAATTTTTGAGTTGTTGATTAAAATAAAACCACAAATAATTCATACACATTCATCAAAAGCAGGAATAATTGGTCGTTGGGCTGCATTTTTTTTAAATTTTTTTATAAAAAAGAAAATAAAAATAATACATACATTTCACGGGTTTGCGTTTAGTAAATTTCATAATTTTTTTGTAAGAAATTTTTATATAATCTTAGAATTCTTTACTGCGATTATATCTGATAAATTAATTTTTGTTTCTTTAGACAATATTGAAACTGCTAAAAAATATACAATAGGTTCAGACAAAAAATATGTTCTTATTCGTAGTGGAATAAAAATATCTGAGTTTTATAAAGTTTCTTTTGATAAAGAATTGAAGGAGAAAAAAAGAGATGAACTTCAAATTTCTTTATCAGAAAAAGTTATAACAACAATAGGACCGTTTAAACCACAAAAAAATTTGTCTGATTTTATAAAAATGGCAAAAATTGTAGTAGAGAAACTTCCTCAACAAAAAATTAAGTTTTTAATTGCAGGTGACGGAGAACAAAGGAACATGTTGTTATGGTTGACAAAAAAGTTAAATTTAGAAGATAAAATTAAGTTTTTATCCTGGTATAAAGATGTAAAAGGATTGTTAGCAGTTACTGACATTTTTGTGATGACATCTTTATGGGAAGGACTGCCAAGGTCAGCTGTTGAATCTTTAGTTGCTGGTGTTCCTGTTATAGCATATGCAGTTGACGGGTTAAACGATATTGTGAAATCTGGTGAGAACGGGTTTTTAGTACAACCAAAAGATTATAACACTCTTGCTGAAAATATAGTATATCTTTTGAAACATGAAGATATACTTGAGAAATTTAAAAAAAATGCTGTAATAACTATTGAAAAATCTTTTGATATTGATTATATGGTAATACAACAAGAAAATCTTTACAGAGGATGTTTAAAAAAATGAAAAAGTATAATATAACATTAATCCCAGGAGATGGTACAGGACCTGAATTGGTAGATATTGTAAAAAAAGTTATATCTTATACAGGTGTTGAAATAAATTGGGAAGAAGTTGAAACTGGTGAAACAGCACTTGAAAAATATGGTACTGTATTACCTCAAGAAGTGTTGGATTCTATTAAAAAAAATAAAGTTGCATTGAAAGGTCCAATTACAACACCTATAGGTAGTGGGTTTAGGTCTGTAAATGTTGCTTTAAGACAAGAACTGAATTTATACGCTTGTGTACGACCATGTAAGATTTATCCTGGAGTAAAAACAAGATATGAAAATGTAGATATTGTAGTTGTAAGAGAGAACACGGAAGATTTATATGCTGGAGTTGAGTTTAAACAGTTTAGTGAAGAAGCAAAATATATTATAAATCTTAGTAAAGGTAAAATTTTAGAAGATGCTGCTATCAGTATAAAACCAATCTCTATTACTGCAACAAAACGTGTAGCAGAATTTGCGTTTGATTACGCTATTAAACATAATAGGAAAAAGATCACTGCTGTTACAAAAGCTAATATAATGAAATATACTGATGGTTTATTCTTTGAAGTATGTCGCGAAGTTGCAAAAAAGTATCCACAAATTGAATACGAAGAAAAACTTGTTGATAATATGTGTATGCAACTTGTTCAAAAACCAGAGTTGTATGATGTATTGTTACTACCAAACTTATATGGAGATATAATTTCTGATTTATGTGCAGGATTAGTTGGTGGGTTAGGTGTTGCACCAGGAGCTAATTATGGAGATAAATATGCATTGTTTGAAGCTGTTCATGGTTCTGCACCAAAATATAAAGGACAAAACAAAGTTAATCCTACTGCATTACTTCTTTCAGCAAAACTTATGTTAGAACATTTAGGTGAAACTGAAGCAGCAAAAAAATTAGAAAATGCTATTGCTGAAGTTATCAAAGAAGGGAAAGTTGTAACATACGACCTCGGTGGTAATGCAAAAAATTATGAAATGGCAGAAGAGATAATAAGAAAATTGACAACAAGTTGATGAGTGAATGTGTTGATGAGTAGATAAATATGTTGTGCTATAAGTTAAGTAAAACAGGTAAAAGATTAGATGAAAATATCTATTGATAGGATAAAAAAAGAAAAAGAAGTATCTTTGGAATATGAAGATGAACAGTTCCAAAACAAACCGTTACGAGAGTCAACTCAAGGTCCTTTGAAAATAAAGTTTGTTTTAAGTTTAGCAGGTAATGCTAACATTAGAATAAAAGGCGAGATTGAAGGAAATTTTGAACTTATTTGTGACCGTTGTGCAGATAGTTTTCTACAATATAAAAAAATAGAGTTAGACGAAATTTTTGAGTTAAGCAAAAAAGAACTTTCTGACAGAATGGTTGATCTTGATTCTAAAGTAAAAGATGTTGTTATAACAAGTTTTCCTATAAAAATATTATGTAACGAAAACTGTAAAGGTATCTGTTTAGGTTGTGGAGTAAATTTAAATAAAGAAAAATGTAAGTGCATAAATAAGTAGATGAGTAGATAGGTTAATGGGTTTATTGTATTTGTTGGGTTTTTTTCAATTATGAACTAATGACTATGAACTATATACTAATATAACTCATTCACACATCTACTCATTAACGCATTAACAATTATGGGAGGTAAACTGTTATGCCAAATCCAAAAAAACATCATACTCATTCAAGAACACGTATGCGTAGAGGTCAATGGATAATATCAGCACCAAATTTAGTCCGTTGTCCTCAATGTGGTACATATAAATTACCACATAGAATATGTCCTAACTGTGGGTATTATAAAGGCGAGTTATGGGTAAGTAAAAAAGAAAAAACTGAAAAAGAAGAAAATGTATAAGGTTGAACACTTATGAAAATTGTAGTTGATACAATGGGTGGGGATAAAGATATCCCTGATATAAATATAGAAGGTGCGTTATACGCAGTTAAAGAAATTGAGGGACTAAATGTACTATTAGTTGGACCACAAAAAATTGTTGAAGAGAAGTTAGATTCTATAAGTAAAAAAATTTTTTTGAGAAAATATTTAAAAAACTTGTCAATAGTTAATGCTGAAGATACAGTTTCAATGGAAGAACAACCATCTAAAGCATTGAGGACAAAACAAAGTTCGTCGATTGCTGTTGGTATAAAATTAATAAAAGATAATTTAGCAGATGGGTTTGTCTCTGCAGGAAATTCAGGAGTTATAATGGCATTTGCGTTGACGCAAATAGGGACTGTAAAAAATGTTTCAAGACCTGCAATTGCTACTATGTTACCTACTTTAAATTCTTCTTGTATAGTACTTGATGTGGGAGCAAATGTTGATTGTAAACCTTCACAACTAGTAGAACTGGCATATATGGGAAGTATCTACTCTGAATATATATTAGGAAAAAAAGAACCAAAAGTTGCTCTTTTATCTATTGGTAATGAAGACACTAAAGGTAATCAGCAAGTTTTAGAAGCATATAAAATGTTGAAAAAAACAAAACTTAATTTTATTGGTAACATTGAAGGTAAAGATATACCATTTGGTGTTGCAGATGTTGTTATAACAGACGGTTTTGTTGGAAATATAATTTTGAAATTTGGTGAAGGTGTGTCAGAAATGTTGTTATCACTTATTAAACAAGCATTAAAAAAACATCCGTTTGTAATGTTATCTTTACCTTTTGTATGGAATGCAATAAGAGATATTAGAAAAAAAGTTGATTTTACAGAATATGGTGGTGCACCATTGATAGGGTTAGAAAAAGTTTGTATTATTTCTCATGGTAGGTCTAACGCTAAAGCTATAAAAAATGCAATAAAAGTTGCTACACAAATGGTTGAAAAAAAAGTTAATTCAATAATTTCACAGTATATGGAGAAAGTTGTGATATGAAAAAAGTAAAAATTTTGTCAACAGGTTCGTATCTTCCACCGAAAGTGTTAACAAATTTTGATTTAGAAAAAATGGTTGATACTTCAAACGAATGGATTGTAACACGTACTGGTATAAAAGAAAGAAGAATTGCAGATGAAAATGTTGCAACAAGCGATCTTGCAGTTGAAGCAGCAAAAAAATGTTTAGATAAAGTTGGCTATAAACCCGAAGATGTGGATACAATAATTGTTGCTACGATTACACCTGATATGTTTTTTCCGTCAACAGCATGTGTTGTTCACAAAAAATTAGGTGGGAAAAACGAACCTACTGCGTTTGATATTTCAGCAGCATGTAGCGGGTTTATATACGGATTAACAATTGCAGAAGGGTTGTTAAAAACAGGGAAAAGTAAAAATTTGTTACTTATTGCTGCTGATACATTATCAAAATTTACTAATTGGCAGGATAGAAACACTTGTGTTTTATTTGGTGATGGCGCGGGAGCAATACTGTTAACTGCTGTTGATAATGATGAAGATTACGATGGAATTATATCGACATATCTTGGTGCAGATGGTAATTACGAGGATTTGTTATATATTCCAGCTGGCGGGTCAAAAATGCCTGCTTCTATAGAAACTGTAGAAAAAAAATTGCATACAATTTTTATGAGTGGTAAGGAAGTTTTTAAAGTAGCAGTAACAAAGATGGTTGAAGCAGTAATGAAATCTTGTGAACTTGCTGGAATACAGCCACAACAACTTGACTTAATAATCCCACACCAAGCAAATTTGAGAATAATAAATGCAATTGGTGAACGATTAAATGTTGACCCAACAAAGATTTTTGTTAATGTTGATAAATATGGTAATATGTCAGCTTCTACAGTAATTGTTGGGTTAGACGAAGCAATATCAGAAGGAAAAGTTAAAAATGGTTCTTTAGTTTGTCTTGTTGCATTTGGTGGTGGGTTTACTTGGGGTGGAGCAATAATAAAATTGTAAAAAAAACAATTATGAAATATTTAGGTATAGAACTTGACGAAACCAAATTGCCACAACATGTTGGTATTATAATGGATGGTAATGGTAGGTGGGCAAAAAAACGTGGTTTACCACGAGTTTTTGGTCATCGTGCTGGGGTTAACACTGTAAAAAAAATTGTTGAAACAGCGGCAAAAATTGGTGTCAAATGTTTATCTTTATATGCGTTTTCTACTGAGAATTGGCGTAGGCCTAAAAATGAAATACAAATTTTGTTCAATTTATTACGACAATTTATTAAAAAAGAAGAAAAAAATTTAATAAAAAATAATATAAAACTTTTCATAAGTGGCGATATTTCTAAAATTGATAAAAAAACTGCTGAAGCATTACAAAATTTGATCAGTAAACTTAAGAATAATACAGGATTAATAGTAAATTTATGTCTTAATTATGGTGGACGACAAGAAATCGTTTCTGCTGTAAACAAAATTATTTCGTCAGGTATAAAATCAGTTGATGAAAAAAAGTTTGAAGAGTTTTTATATACAAAAGACCTTCCAGAACTTGACCTTTTAATACGGACATCTGGTGAATTAAGAATATCAAATTTTATGTTGTGGCAAGTAGCATATGCTGAACTTTATTTTACTAAAACTTTATGGCCTGATTTTACACCAAAAGAATTTGTTTTAGCAATAAAAGAGTTTCAGCTAAGAGAACGACGGTTCGGAGCAGTATAAAAAACTTATGTTATTACCACGAATTTTAACAGCTATCTTAGGTATACCTATTATTTTAGTTTGTATATATTATGGCAGTGGATTGTTTTTGTTGCTTTTGTTTATTATCGTGTTGTATATGTTACACGAGTTTATCCATATGGTTAACACAGTAGGGTATGAAGTTTCTCCTATTATTGTATATTTAGTTGGATTAATAACATTTTTTTCAATAGTTTTTGAACCGATGCAGTTTAATAAAATATCTCTACTGCTTACTTCAATAAATTTTACATTAATACTTTTTATTTTGTTTTTTGTAGAAATTGTAAGACAAAAACCTGTAGGTTCTGTAGGAAGAGTAAGTGTTGAGTTTACAATACCGATGTTGTTAGGGTGGTCTTTTGCACATTTGTTTTTAATAAGAGATATTAAAAATTATGGGATGAAATTAACTTATATTTTATTTTTTACTATATGGATAATAGACAATGCTGCGTATATTTTTGGTTCAGTTTTTGGTAAGAAAAAAATTGTTTCTGTGATAAGTCCAAAGAAAACAGTTATAGGATTTGTTTTTGGTTACATCTTTGGATTTTTAGGATTTTTGTTTTTATCACGAGTGTTTTTAATTGATAGAATCATAACCTACAGAAATTTAACAATTCTCGCTATTGTTTTACCATTTGTTTCAATGATGTCAGATTTAGCAGAATCGTTGATAAAACGTGATTGCGGGTTCAAAGATTCTGATCATCTTCTTGTTGGTCATGGTGGTATGTTGGACCGGTTTGACAGTTTTATATTTACCTCACCAGTGTTTTATTATTTAATTCATATATTTTTAAACAAATGAAAAAAGTTTTAATTTTAGGTTCAACAGGTTCTATTGGTAATAGTACACTTGAAGTTATAAAACAAAATAAAGATAAGTTCAAAGTTGTAGGATTGACAACAAAAAGTAATGCTCAATTGTTAAAAAAACAAATGGAAGATTTTGATGTTGAATATGGTTGTGTTGTTGAAGAAAAATATAAAACTTTAAAATTTAACAATAAAAAAATTTTTTATTCATCTGAAGGATTATTACAAATTATTGAAGAAACTAAACCGGATGTATTAGTCAACGCAATTGTAGGAATAGACGGGTTAAAACCTTTACTTTATGCAATAAGACAAAAAATAAAAAATATTGCATTAGCAAACAAAGAATCGTTAGTTGTCGCTGGACATTTAGTAATGAACGAAGTTAAAAAAAATAAGATAAATTTGTTACCAATTGATAGTGAACATTCAGCAATATGGCAATGTTTGAAAAATGAGAATATAAAAAATGTTGAACAAATAATAATAACTGCATCTGGTGGACCTTTGTTTAAAAAAAATGTTGCTAAAAAAACTCCGGATTTTATTGTTTCACATCCTGTATGGAAAATGGGGAAAAAAATTTCAGTAGATTCTGCTACTTTAGTAAATAAAGGGTTTGAATGTATTGAGGCACATTATTTGTTTGATATACCTTATGAAAAAATTGATGTTGTGATACATCCACAAGTTTTAATACATTCGTTTGTAAAATTTGTAGATGGTAATATTTTAGCATGTTTGTTTATGCCAGATATGAAAATACCGATTTCTTACGCACTTGGTTGTACAGAAGAAAGATTAAAGAATAATGTTAAAAAATTTGATTTGTTTTTGTTAAACAAAATAGAGTTTTATAAACCTGATTTCAAAAAATTTCCGTTGTTTAAATTTCTAATGGATTGTGTAAAAACAAATTATGAAAGTTATTCTATAGTATTCAATACTGCAAACGAAGTTTTAGTTGAAAAGTTTATAAATAAAGAAATTGAGTTTGAAACCATATATAAAGTATTAAAAAAAATTATCGGTGGTCATAAACCAAAACATGTTCATTCAATAGAAGAAGTTTTTGAACTTGATAAAGAAACAAGATTAGAAGTTTTAACTGAACTTGGTTGTATTAATTAAATTTTATAAATCATAAATTATACGGAAGGAATTGATATGATAAATATACTACTTATAATAATAGCATTTGGAGTTTTAATTTTCTTTCATGAATTTGGACATTTTATTATTGCAAAAATTTTAGGGATAAAAGTTTTACAATTTTCTTTTGGGTTAGGAAAAGAAATTGTTGGTAAAACAATAAAAGATACAAGATATTCGTTATGTGCGTTACCTATAGGTGGTGCTGTTAAACTTAAAGGAGAAAATATAGACGAACTTGATTTAGAACCTGATAGTTTCTTTGGTAAAAAATGGTATCAAAGAATAGCTGTGGTTGTAATGGGACCATTGATGAACTATTTTCTTGCAATAATATTATTCAGTACTTTAGCATATTTCTATGGCGTAGCAAGTTTTTCTGGTGAACCTGTGATAGGTGAGGTTATAGAAGGTAAACCTGCATATGTTGCTGGCTTTAAATCAAAAGATAGAATACTTAAAATAAATAATACTGAAATAACTTCATGGACACAAATGGCTGATGTTATACACAACTCTGTTGGACAAGAGTTAAAGTTTGAAATTTTACGTGATGGTCAAAAAATAACAATTAGTGTTACACCAGAATTACATGAAACAACAAACAAAGGAGTTATAGGAATTACGCCAGGATATGAAATTAAAAAAGTAAGTTTTATAAAATCTATAAAGATAGGTATTTTACAACCTATATCTTTAAGCGCATATTCTCTACAATATCTGTATGATAAAATAAAGAAATTACAAAAACCAGAACTTGCAGGACCTGTTGGCGTTGTTCAAGTATTGTCAAAATCTGCAAAAAGTGGTATTGAAAACTTTTTGTATACAGTAGCAATTATTTCTACAATGTTAGGATTGTTTAACTTGTTTCCGATACCTATACTTGATGGGGGACATATTCTGTTTTCTATTATTGAAGGTATAACAAAAAAATTGCCGTCAAAAAAAACTTTTGAAATAGCAAATTTTGTTGGTCTATCAATTATAATGTTTATATTTTTGTTTGCAACATATAACGACATTCTTAGAATAATATATAAGAAATGATTTAAAATGATGAAAAGAATAAAAGTTTTGGCAGTAATACCAGCAAGATATGCCTCTACACGACTTCCAGGGAAACCTTTGTCTTTGATTGGTGATAAACCAATGATTCAATGGGTATACGAAAATGTTAAAAAATGTGAACTTATAGATAAAGTAATTGTTGCTACTGACGATATCCGTATTTTTAACCATGTTAAACATTTTGGTGGTGAGGTAATAATGACATCAAAAAAACATAGAAGTGGTTCTGACAGAGTTGCTGAAGTTGCAAAAAAAATACCATCAGAAATTGTGGTTAATGTTCAAGGTGATGAACCTTTGATTTCTAAAAATATTCTGTATAAAACAATTACAGAATGTATCAAAAACAAAAGGTTGCAGATAGTAACACCGATATGTAGGATTGAATACTATAGCGAACTTTTTGATACAAACTTTGTAAAAGTTGTTGTTGACAAAAATTTTTATGCGTTATATTTTAGTAGATCTATTATACCTTTTGCAAGAGATAGTTTTAGTTTACAACAACAAAGTTTTGTAATAAAAGATAACGATGTAATAGAAAAAATAAATTTTTACCGACATATTGGTGTTTATGTTTTCAGAAGAAACTTTTTGTTCAAATTCCTTTCTTTACCACAAGGAAAATTAGAACAAGTTGAGAAACTTGAACAACTACGTATTTTAGAATATGGATATAAAATAAAAACAGTTTTAGTAAATGAAAGTCCTATAAATGTTGATACAGAACAAGATTTAAAAAGAGTTAGAGAAGTGTTTAAACAAAAATATGAAAATAGTAGAAGTAAAAGATATAAAAATTGGTAAAGGACAACCTTTAGTATTAATAGCAGGACCTTGTGTTATTGAATCAGAAAGAATTACTTTACTTGTTGCAGAAAAAGTTAAAAAAATTACTGATAAACTTAAGATACCTTTTATATTTAAATCATCATATGATAAATCAAATCGTTCATCTGCAGAACATTATCGTGGTCCCGGGTTAAAAAAAGGGTTAGAAATACTTAAAAAAGTTAAAGAAGAATTTAATATCGCAGTACTTTCAGATGTTCATTGTAAGACAGAAATACCATATGCTGCAGAAGTTTTGGATATTATACAAATACCAGCATTTTTATCTATGCAAACAGATATAGTAGTTGAAGCAGCAAAAACACAAAAAGTTATAAATCTTAAAAAAGGACAGTTTTTAGCACCACAGGATATGAAAAAATCTGTATCAAAAGTGTTGTCTGTTAGGAATGACAAAATTTTGTTAACAGAACGAGGAACTGTTTTTGGTTACAATAATATGATATTTGATGTTCGTAGTGTACCAATAATGCAACAGATCGGTTTCCCAGTAATAGTAGATGTAACACATATAGTTCGTATACCAGGACCTACATCTAAAGATACTGCTGGTGGTCAGCCGGAATATATTGCAATTTATAGTTATGCAGCAATATCTGCAGGTGCCAACGGATTGTTTATTGAAACACATCCAAATCCACAAGAAGCATTGTGTGATGCTGCAAGTATGTTAAAACTTGATTTTCTTGAAGGTATGCTTGAAAAATGTTTAGAGATATATAAAATTGTTAACAATTCGTAATATACAAGTTCTTAGTTTGTATGATAACAGAAAAAATTTTTTAAAATAAAAATTTTAATATGGGGGGTAGGGAAAAACAATGACAAAAATAAAAGAAGAAATTGAAAAAATACATAGAGATATACATAAAATAATTCTTACTACAGATATAAAAAATAAATACAGGTTGATACCTTACATTGCACGATGGGCTGCTGAGTTAAAATATAAAGAAGCATATAAAGATCTACTTGACAGCGAAAGGGTTAATATTGCGATACATGATGTTTTAACAGGTAAGGTTACTATTGAAGATATTAAAAAACTGCCACCTTTGAAAGAAAGAAAAAAATTAAGTATTATACAAACTACAGAAACAACTTCTTCATCTTCAGAAGAAGGTAAAAAAACTACACAAAAAAAGAAAAAAGATAAAAAATGAAAAAAAATATTGTCATAGGAATAACTGCTGGTATTGCTATATATAAAGTTTGTTCATTAATAAGAGAACTTAAAAAAGTTGGGTTTAACATAAAATGTATAATGACAGAAAACGCTACAAAACTTGTTTCACCATTGTTGTTTCAAGAACTTTCTGAAAATAAAGTTTATACACAAATGTTTTCTGAATATGAATATACGCCGACACATGTTTCTTTATCTGACTGGGCAGATTTAATTGTTGTTGTCCCATGTAGTTGTAATACAATTTCAAAACTTGCAACTGGGGAAACTGAAGATTTGTTAACTTGTACAGTGTATGCTACTGATTTAAAGAAAACAAAAGTTTTGTTATGCCCATCTATGAATTCTAATATGTGGAAACATCCAGTTACTCAACAAAATGTTGATCTGTTGAAAAAAATTGGATATTATTTGTTAGAACCTGAAGAAGGCGAACTTTTATGTAAGAAAAAAGGTGTAGGAAGATTACCACCAGTTGAAAAAATTGTTAAATATATTAAAAAATTATTAAGTTAACTTATGTATGCAAAAAACTGTTCTTATCACAACAGGTTCTACAAGAGAATTTATAGATCCTATAAGGTTTATTTCAAACTTATCTTCAGGTAAATTAGGATATTCTATTGCTAAACAATTTATAAAAAATAAGTTCAAAACAATACTTGTAAGCGGGCCTACATGTATTAAATATCCCAAAAATTGGGATGTATATTATGTTCAAACAACACAACAAATGTTTGATGTTGTTAAAAAATGGTTGTCAAAAATAGATGTTTTTATTTCAGCAGCTGCGGTTGCTGATTTTAAACCAGAGAAAGTTTTTGTACAAAAAATTAAAAAAAAGAAAAAAATGGTTTTATCTTTGATACCTACAACTGATATTCTTCAATATATAGGGAAAAACAAAAAGGGTTCACAAGTTGTTATCGGGTTTGCATTAGAAACTGATAAAAAAAATGCTGTTAAATATGCAAAAGAAAAGTTGTATAAAAAAAATTTAGATTTAGTTGTTCTAAATTTTGAAGACACTTTTAGTAGTGATTATATAAAACCGACAATAATTTATTCTGATGGTAAAATACAAAAGTTTGATAAAATAACAAAAGAAAAGTTTGCTAAATTGTTGGTTTCTATAACAGAAGATTTACTAAAAAGAAAAAAGTTATGAATAATATAGAACGTATAAAATTAAACCTTAAGTTACAGAAAATTTTGTATGGTATAGATGGATTATATTTAGAAACAAAATTAACAAAAAATAATTCTGATACTAAAAAAGTTAAAACTAAGAAAGAGTTGTTGTATGAATTAGAAAAAGAAGTTAGAAAATGTCAGAAATGTGAGTTGTATAAAACAAGAATTGAAACAGTTTTTGGTGAAGGTGACCCTGAGACAAAACTGATGTTTGTTGGTGAAGGACCTGGGTATGAAGAAGATAAACAAGGTAGACCTTTTGTAGGTGCAGCAGGTGAGTTGTTGACAAAGATTATTTCAGCGATGGGTCTTTCACGAGAAAAAGTTTATATTGCAAACATTGTAAAATGTCATCCGTTGAAAGTTTCTGATCCTTATCTAAGAAATAACGATAGACCTCCTAATAAACAAGAAATTGAATGTTGTCTCCCATATCTTAAGAAACAAATTATGATAATTAAACCAAAAGTTATCTGCTGTTTGGGTTCTACTGCTGCTACTGTGATAACACAAAAAGAAAAACCTATAAGTGAATTAAGAGGAAAGATTTTTAAATATGAAGATGATAATGAAATAGAAATTGTGCCAACTTACCATCCAGCAGCGTTGTTAAGAAACCCGTCTCTAAAACCTTTACTTTGGAACGATATGAAATTAATTATTAAACTATTAGGACTAAAATGAATATGTTTTGTAGCATAGTTTTTCCAACACCTCTTCAACAAGAATTTACTTATTCTTTACCAGAGCAAATACTTGAACAATTTTTTACTTATGGTAAAACAGAAGATTTAATTGGTTGTCGTGTATTAGTAGATTTTGGTGTACAAAAAAATGTTGTAGGTGTTATAGTAGATATAAAAAAAGAAACAAAATGTGATAAAGAAATCAAAATTGTAAAAAACATAATTGATTCAAAACCTTTGTATAGTATTGAACAACTTGAGTTTGCAAAAAAGTTAGCTGACAAGTATTTTGTATCTTTAGGTATAGTTTTGGACCAGTTTTTCCCATTTAGTGAAAAGATAAACTTTGAACAAAGTATAATGGTTTCACAAAATTTTAAAAAAATAAATTTAGAATTCACAGATGAAAATTTTAAGTTTTATAAAAATAAAAAAATGCTTGTGTTTAATAATATACACAAAAAATTGTTATTCTACAAAAAGTTTGTTTTTGATATCATAAATAATGACAAACAACTCATTATTTTGTTACCATCAAATATATACTTAACAGATTTTTGGAATTTCTTAATAAATAATAATTATGATGAAAAAACATTAGTGTTTATAAAATCAAAGATTATGTTATATACAGGAGAACAACTGATAAAAGAACGGTATAAAGTTTGGTATTTGTTAAGAAATAAACAAATAAATGTTGTTTTAGCAACAAAAATTGGTGTGTTCTTACCTTTTGAAAATATATCAAATATAATAATTGATGAAGCTGATTCTTTAGGATATAAGAATCAAGAAGCGCCTATGTATTATGCTTGTGATGTTGTAGAAGAGAGAATAAAGAAATATAAAATACAAATTAACTATTGTTTTTTTGTTCCATCAATTGAGTTTATGTTTAAAAACAGAAAAGATGTAGTGTATATAAAAAGTGAAAACAAACCTGTAGAAATAAGGATTGTAAAAAAAGAACTGAAAAATGTAGTGTTAAAAAATATTTATAAATTTAAACAGACTGTTGTTATATATCCTTATAAAGGATATTCAAGATATTATGTTTGTTCTGTATGTAAACAAAAAATTTTAGTAGATAATATGACTACTGATAAGTTTTTATGTCCACGTTGTGGAAGTAAGTATTTTGAACCATATGGTATGGGAATACAAAAGTTTGTCCAGAAATTAGATTATATTGATAAAAATCTTACTTTAGAATATATTGATTCAACATTAAAGATAAAAAAGATTGAAAAAATCATTGATGATTTTAATAATGAAAAAGTTGATGTTTTAGTTTCTACGCCAGTATTATTTAATTATATTTATAGAATCAATTTTTCAAATGTAAGAAGTGTATATTTTACATTTTTAAATAATTTGTTATCTTCAGGAACTTATTATACATATGAAAATGTTTATAAATTAATTAATATATGTAAAATTTTGTTAAATAGTTATGGAGTAGAAAATGGAGAGATTTGTTTAGAAATATTTAAAAATAATGAATATAATAAAGTTTTACTGTATGAACTAGAAGATTTTTATAAAGAAGAGATAAAATTAAGAAAAGAACTTTGTTTTCCACCGTTTTGTAAGATAGTGAAAATTATTTTTGTTAATGAAAAAGAGGATAAACTTAAAAAAATATGTTACTCAATTTCAGAACAAATTGAAAATGTTTTTTTGATAAAAGATATAATAAAAGAAAAAGATTTATTCAAATGTGAGATTCTTATAAAAATAAGTAAAAAGTTTAAAAATGAAATTAAACAAATTAAAGATTTAATATATCAAAATTATGATATAAAATATGATAAAGTATATATAGATTATAATCCAGTTTTATAATTTATGATTAGTATTGAAATAAAAACTTTATTTTTGTAAAAACTAAATTTATGAAAATAAAAATAAATTCTGAATTGTATTATAAACTAATTAATCACGGACCTTGTTGTTTAATAACTTCTGGTAATAGTAATATTAAAAATATATCACCTATTGCATGGATTACTCCATTAAATGACGAACCTCCTTTAGTTGCTATTTGTGTAGCATCAACTCATTATACTGCTGAATTAATAGGAAGATACAAAGAGTTTGTTATTAATATTCCAAGTGTAAGTTTGATAGAAGAAATTAAACTTGCTGGTAAATTTTCTGGTAGAAAGAAAAACAAGTTTGAGATATTAAAATTAACTATTGAAGAAGGTATTAAAGTAGATGTAGTTCACATAAAAGAATGTATAGGATTTATAGAAGCAAAATTAGTTGATAAAAAAGAATATGAAGGTGTCACATTGTTTATTGGTAAAGTTGTTTATTGTGAAGTTGAGAAAGATGTTTTTGATGGTGAAAATTTGATACCTGAAAAAGCAAAAACTATACATCATGTTGGTGGGAATAAGTTTTTTATCTCATCAAAAGTTATTTAACAATTTAAGAATAATAAATAATTAGGAAGGAGGAATTAAGAAAATTATGAAAAAATACTTTTTATTAACTCCAGGACCAACTCCAGTACCCCCAGAAGTAGCTTTTGCTGAAGCACAACCTATTTTACATCATAGGACAAGCGAGTTTGGTAAAATTTTTGTCGAAGTTATTGAAGGGATGAAATATGTTTTTCAGACAAAGAACGATGTTTTGATGGTAACAGGGTCTGGGACAGCTGCAATGGAAGCAGCTGTAGTAAATTTGTTATCAGCTGGAGATGAAGTTATAGTAGCATCTTGTGGTAACTTTGGTGATAGATGGGAGAACATTTGTAATGCTTATGGAGTAAAAGTACATAAAATTGTAGTTGAATGGGGACAAGCAATAAATCCAAAAGATGTTGAGAATGTATTAAAACAAAACAAAAATATAAAGGCAGTTTTTACTACACATACAGAAACTTCAACTGGTATTGTTAATGATATAGAAGCAATCGGTAAAATAGTGAAAGATACAGATGCTGTTTTGGTAGTAGATACTGTAAGTGGTCTTGTTAACCAGAAGTTGTTAACTGATGAATGGTTTGTAGATGTAGCAGTTACAGGTTCACAAAAAGGTCTTATGTGTCCTCCAGGATTATCTTTTGCTACTGTTAGTCCTAAAGCATGGAAGTTAGTAGAAAAATCAACATTGCCAAAATTTTATTTAGATTTTAAAAAGATGAGAAAATCTATTGATAACAAAGAAACTCCGTTTACTCCTGCAGTTTCGTTAGTTGTTGCTATACATAAAGCAATAGAGATTATAAAAGAAAAAACTCTTGAAAAAATTTGGGTTGATACAGAAAAACTTGCAAAAGCAACACGTGCTGCTGTGAAATCAATGGGGTTAAAAATTTTCTGTGATGAAAATCATATAAGCAACATAGTTACACCAATATCAATGCCTGAAAGTGTTGATGGACAAAAAGTTGTTAAAACATTAAGAGAAGAGTTTGGTGTTTCAATAGCAGGCGGACAAGGGAAATTAAAAGGGAAAATTGTCCGTATTGCTCATATGGGATATATAGATAGGTTTGATTTGATTGTTGGAATATCAGGTTTAGAAGTTGTACTGAATAAATTTGGTTATAAAGTAGAATTAGGCAGCGGAGTAAAGACTTTTGAAGAAAAAATTGAATGATTTTAAAAAGATACCGTTCAGCCTAAAATGAAAGCCACTGAATCCCGCAAGTTGCGGGATGAAGTCACTGAGAACACTGAGAAACATAAAAGATAAACCACGGATGAACACGAATTGACACGATAGAAAAACAGATATGAGTAGATAGTAGTAAGTAGAAAGTAGTAGAAGGTGTTAGGGATTTGTAGGGCACAGCTTTAGCCGTGCAAATACAGTTTAATTCAGTATATTCAGTGTTTTCAGTGGCAAAATTGAATAGAATCTTTTAAAGAAAGGAGTAGCTTATGAAAAAATATAAAATTTTGATGACATATAAAAATACTGAAGGATTAGAAAAATTGTTAGAACATCCTGAAATACAAGTTGATATAAAACCAAAACCATCACAAGAAGAATTAGTAAATCTTATCAAAGGGTATGATGGTTTGTTAATTCGTTCTGAAGTAAAAGTTACAAAAGATGTTATTGAAGCAGCAGATACACTTAAAGTTATCTGTCGTGCAGGAACTGGTGTGGATAATGTAGATTTACAAGCAGCTACAAAAAAAGGTATTATAGTAATGAATATTCCTGGAGGTAATACAGTATCTGCTTGTGAACATACTATTGGGTTGATACTTGCAATGATGCGAAATATACCACAAGCACATTCATCTTTAAAATCAGGTAAATGGGAACGAGAAAAGTTCGTGGGTAACGAGTTACAAGGGAAAACTTTAGGACTTATTGGGTTAGGTCGTATTGGTTCTGAAGTTGCAAAAAGGATGAAAGCGTTTGATATGAAAGTTATTGCTTATGATCCATATGTGTCAGAAGATTATGCGAACCAATTAGGTGTTGAACTAAGATCTTTTGAAGAAGTAATAAAAGAAGCAGATATTATTTCTTTACATATACCAAAAACTGAAGAAACAAAAAATTTAATAAATAAAGATGTTATGGCAAAAATGAAAGATGGTATATGTATTGTGAATTGTGCAAGAGGTGGGATTATTAACGAAAATGATTTGTATGAAATGTTAAAATCTGGCAAAATAGCAGCTGCTGCATTGGATGTGTTTGAGAAAGAACCAACAACTTCATCTCCATTATTTGAACTTGATAATGTAATAGTTACTCCACATTTAGGTGCGTCAACTGAAGAAGCACAAGTTAAAATAGCAAAAGAAGTTGCAGATATGTTGATTGACTTTTTTGTTAATGGTATGATAAGGAACGCAGTTAATATTCCATCTATAGATAAAGAAACTTATAAAAAACTTGCACCATATATAACTTTGTTAGAAAAAATTGGTGTTTTACAAAGCAAACTTTTAGAAGGTGCTGCTAAAGAAATTTATATTCAATATGTAGGACCTATTTTCCAACAGTTGAATACATATATTCTTACATCAGCATATGTAAAAAAATTTTTATCTAATTTTGTAGATATAGAACTTAACTATGTTAATGCACAAATTGTAGCAAAAGAAAGAGGAATTATGATCAAAGAAATAAAAGTTGCAGAAGGAAGAGAATATAAAGAATATGTTAGTATAATAGTGAAATCTGCTAAACAAGAAAGTTCTGTTTCTGCTATTGTTGTTAATGAAAATAATTGTCGTATAGTTGAGATCAATGGTATGGATTGTGATGTTGAACCTGAAGGAAAAATTATTGTACTTTCAAACATTGATAAACCAGGAATAATTGGTAAAGTAGGAACAATTTTAGGAGAACACAATATAAATATTGCAAAGATGTTTGTTGCAAGGAAATCTGTTGGTGGTGAAGCTGTAACTTTTATAAATGTTGATAATGAACTTTCATCAGAACTATTAGAAAAAATAAAACAAATTTCTGGTGTAAAAGAAGTCAAGTTTGTAAATTTATGAATCATAATAAAATAAAATTACAAATTAAGAATCTTACAAAGATATACAAAAAACATAAGTTTGTTACTACTAAAAAAATTGTTGGTGTTGAAAAATTAAATTTTGAAATTTATGACAACGAAATTTTTGGTCTTTTAGGACTCAATGGTTCTGGGAAAACTACTGTTATTAAATTGATATTAGGATTGTTAAAACCTGACGAAGGTGAAATTTTTCTTTTTGATAAAAAATTGCCAAATTGTGAGGTTAATAAGTTTATCGGATATTTACCTGAAATGGTAAGTTTTAACAAAAATTTTTCTGGCTATGAACTGCTAACTTTTTATTCTAAACTTACTAATTTTGTAAATAAACAAAGATTAAATGAAATAATAAAATTTGTTAAGTTGGATAAAGATATACATCGTAAAGTTTCTGATTATTCAAAAGGTATGATACAAAGGTTAGGTATTGCACAAGCAATTGTACATAAACCACAACTTTTGATTTTTGATGAACCTACAAGCGGGTTAGATCCTTTCGGTATAAAAGAAATACGGGATCTTATATTAGAACTAAAGTCACAAGATAAAACAATCTTTTTTTCGTCACATTTAATATCAGAACTTGAGAAAGTTTGTGATCGTGTTGGGATAATACACAGAGGGAAAATTATACGTATAGTAAGCAATAACGAATGGCAAAAAGTGCCATTAGAAGAAATTTTTATCAGTTCAATAGAACAAAATTAAAAAAAGAAACCATCTATTTTGAAATTAACCTTAACCACTGAATTCACTGCTATGCCAGAGGGGGGCGTCTCAGTCGGAAAATTACAAAGATCGCTAAAGTAAGAAAGTGAAAAAGTGAGAAAGTGAAAGAATGAAAAAGTGCTCAGAGTTTGGAGAGTACTGAAAAACTCACTTTTTTTTCATTGCGAGCCCGCAATTTGCGGGAGTTGCAATCTATTTTTACAACGAGATTGCTTCGTCGCTTACGCTCCTCGCAATGACCTACAAGTTGTCATTGTGAGCCCGTTAGGGCGTGGCAATCTCATTAACACGGGATTGCTTCATCGTCCCGCCAAAAGCGTGAACATTTTAGCAGCATTGGATAATTTTTAAGCGGTCTTCCCGCAAATTGTGGGGTGGGATTGTCGGGGTTGGAAAACCCCTCCTACAACTAATATGTCGTTGCGAGATCGGGTTTGACAATCCAGCGTTTCATCAGTGATATAATATAATATTTATCCTAGGAGGAGAAAAAAATATGAAAAAAAATGTGGTTGTAGTAATCAGTTGTTTTTTGTTGTATAACATTTTGTTTTCAATTGTTGTTGACAAAGTTATTGTAAAAGTTAACAAAGAAAATATTATGAAATCAGAGTTTGATAAACTTTATAATACAGCAATTGAACAAATGAAACAACTTTCTTCTAAAGAAATTTCTAAAGAAGAGGATGAATTGTTGAAACAAAAAGTTTTAGACCAACTCATTGCACAAAAGTTGTTACTTCAAGAAGCTAAAAAAAGAAATATAAAAGTTACAAAACGTGAACTTGCGGATGGAATAAAAACAGTAAAGTCAAGGTTCCCATCAGACCAAATGTTTTTGCAAGAACTTAAAAAAGAAAATCTTACTGAAAAACAGTTTGAAAAACAAATTGAAGAACAAATTATGGTATTGAAACTTACAGAAGAAGTTGTGAAAAAAAATATGGTAAAACCAACAGAAAATGATGCACGAGAGTTGTTTAACAAAATTGTTAAACTTATTGATAAAAAAGATGTTAAACTACAAGGAGATGAACAAGATGAATTAAAACTTTTAGCACAACTTGTCCAGCGATATTTTGATGAACAAGTTCGTGTAAGACATATATTGATAAGAGTTGCTCCTAACGCAAGTCAAAAAGAAAAAGAGGAAGCAAAAAAGAAAATTATGGAAATAAAATCAAGGATTGATAAAGGAGAAGATTTTACTACTTTAGCACAAAAATTTTCTGAAGATCCCGGTAGTAAAGATCGTGGTGGCGATTTAGGATTTATTGCAAAAGGTGATACTGTGGAAGAATTTGAAAAAGCAGCGTTTTCATTGAAAGAAGGACAAGTGAGTGATATTGTAGAAACAAAGTACGGATATCATATAATTAAAGTTATAGAACGTAAGCCAAAAAGAACCCCTGATTTTGAACAAATTAAAGAAGATTTGATACAATTTTTAGCAAGGAAAAATGCTGAAAAATCGTATGACGAGTTTGTTGAAAGTTTAAAGAAAAAAGCTGATATCCAATATCTGGAAAAAATAAAGTAGTCAACTATTTAAAATTAACCACTAAAAGCACTGAATTCACTGCCATGCCATGAGGTAGGTCCCTGCCCGCGGCAGGTGGGCGCCTCAGGCGGAAAATTACAGAAAAATATAAAATTAAATTGTGAATTCTGTCTCGCAATTTGCTGGACGAGATTTAACAATTCAGTGTTTCGGTGGTATAAAATTTATCCTAGTAGTATGTAATTATGGAAAAATGTTTGTTAGTTATTAGTTGTGGTGAAGTTTTAGGTATCAGTTACGAACTTGTTTTAAAAATAAAAAAATTAATAGAAAACAACAAGTTTTTTATTCCTGTTTTAATAGGTAACCTTACATGGTTAAAGTTTGTATCTAAAAAATTAAATATAAATTTCTCACCGATAGTAATTGATGAAAAAATATTAACTGTAACCCAAAATCTTGCCTTGCCAAAAAATAAATATCTTTTAATAGATGTGTTGTCAGATTATCATATTTTTGATTTTAAAAAATTTTCTGGGAAAATATCATTACAGACATTAGAAAAAACTGTAGAGTTAATTTCTCTTCTTTTGAAATTAAACAAAAAATTTTGTTTATTAACCATGCCTGTGTCAAAAAAGTATATACAAAAATATGAAAAAAATTTTGTAGGCCATACTGAATTTTTTGCAAAAAAGTTTAATGTTTTACCTCATCAGGTTTCAATGTTGATGGAAGGTATGGATAATCACAAAAATTTGTATAGAGTTCTGATGTTGACAAGACATATACCTTTAAAAGATGTTGTTAAAAATTTAGATATTGAAAAAAATGTTTTCCAAATAAAAAATGTTGTAAATTTTATTGATAAATATGAAAGAATTAAATCAAGCAGAATTATAATCTGTGGGGTAAATCCACATAATGGAGATAATGGTGTTATTGGTGATGAAGAAAAAACAATTTTGTTAAAAATAGTTAAAAAATTAAAAAGATTATTGCCCAACAAAAAAATTTTGTTTCCGTATACAGTAGCTGATGCGTTTAATTTTGTTAAAAATAAACAAGATTCTTTAATAGTTTGCTCATATCATGACCAAGCAATGATAGCATTAAAACTTTTGTGTGGATATAAAATTGTAAATATCACAGTAGGATTACCGTTCTTACGTGTTTCACCGGGACATGGTACAGCAGAAGATATTATGTTAAAAAATATAGCTGATGTTTCAGGAACAAAATTTTGTATTGAAAAATTTCAAGAGTTTTTAACTAATGTTAATACAAGAAATTGAGATAAGAAAAGTTCAGTTGTCTGATCTTGATGAAATTTATAAAATTGAACAAGAAAATTTTATACATTGTTGGAGTAAAGAATTTATCCAATTTAATATCCAACTGCCAGAATATATAAGAAAATTTTATGTTGCAGTAAAAGAAAACAAAATAGTTGGATATATTGTTTGTTGGTTATCAGACAAAACTGCACATATTTATAATATTTCAATAAAAAAAGAGGTTCAGAACCTAGGAATAGGAAGTTGTTTGTTAGAATACTTATTAGAAGAATTGAAAAAAGATGGATTTAAAACAGTGATTTTGGAAGTAAGAAAAAGTAATTCAAAAGCAATAAATTTATATAAAAAATTTGGTTTTGCTGAAGTAAAAGTTTTACCAAAATTTTATCCTGATGGTGAAGATGCGATATATATGATCAAAAATTTATAGTTATTAGTTAAGAATTCAGAGTTATTGGTTTAGGTATCAGTGATTAGCGATCAGATATTAGGGATTTGTAGGGCACGGCTTTCCGCCAGAGGCGCCCACCAGAGGTGCCTGCCGCGGGCAGGGACCTGCCTCAGGCAGCATCCTTGCGCATTTAAAATTGTAGTTGCAGACCCTTGGTCTGCTTTATTGGTTCAATAGAAAATTATAAGCAGCGTAAGACTCTGCAACTACATTTATTTGTGTGTATCCCGCAACTTGCCCCGTCTTCTGCGGGACAGGCGGGATAGAAGAAAATTTCAAAGAACGTTTTGGGTATAAGAAGGAGTGAATTATGAAAATCAAATATAGTAAAAAAGTTTCATCTTTGCCACCATATTTATTTATTGAACTTGACAAAAAAAAGAAAGAACTTCAACAAAAAGGTGTAGATATAATCTCCTTAGGTGTTGGCGATCCAGATTTACCAACGCCTAAACACATTGTTGAAGAAATGAAAAAAACTGTTGAAGATCCAAAAAATCATCAATATCCTTTTGGTAGAGGGATAAAAGAATTCTGTTCTGCAGTAGCTAATTGGTATAAGAGAAGGTTCAATGTAAAACTTGACCCTGGCAGCGAAGTACATTCTTTAATAGGGTCAAAAGAAGGTATTGCACATCTACCATTAGCGTTTGTTGATGAAGATGATTATGTTTTAGTCCCTGAACCAGGTTATCCTGTATACCAATCTTCAGTTATTTTTGCTGGTGGTAAAATTTTTTACATTCCATTAAAAGAAGAAAACAATTTCTTACCAGATTTTGATTCAATCCCAAAAGAAATTTTAAATAAAACAAAACTTATGTTTTTAAATTATCCAAATAATCCAACAACGCAGGTTGCAACAAAAGAATTTTTTAAAAAAGCAATTGATATTGCAAAAAAATATAATATAATAATTGCTCATGATTGTGCATATTCTGAGATATATTTTGAAGAGCCACCAATAAGTTTTCTTGAAGTAGAAGGAGCAAAAGAAGTGGGAATAGAATTTCATTCTTTATCAAAAACTTATAATATGACAGGATGGAGAATAGGATTTGTATGTGGGAACAAAGATATAATTGCTGGTTTAGCAAAAGTAAAAGATAATTTTGATTCAGGAGTTTTTACTGCTATACAAAAAGCAGCAATTGTAGCGTTAGAAGGACCACAGGACTGTGTAGAAGAAATGAGAAAAATTTATAAAGAAAGAAGGGATGTTTTAATAGATGGTCTTAAAAAACTTGGGTTAAAACCATTTTTACCTAAAGCAACTTTTTATGTATGGTGTAAAGTGCCAGAGAAAGAAACTTCAATGAGTTTTACAGAGAAATTATTATCAGTAGGAGTTGTTTGTACTCCTGGTGTAGGTATGGGGAAAAGTGGTGAAGGATATGTACGGTTTGCATTAACAGTAGATAAAGAGAGAATAAAAGAAGCAATTGAAAGAATAAAAAAAACTTTATAAATACATAATAGTAAATGCATCAAGTATATATTAGTTTAGGGTCTAATCTTAAAGATAAGTTTACTAACATCAAATTAGCTCTTTATTATCTAAAATCTATAGGTAAAATTGTAAAAAAATCTTCTTTGTATAAAACTTCTCCAGTAGAAAATGAGAACCAACCTTTTTTTCTAAATTGTGTAGTAAAAATTTATACAAATCTTACAGCTTATAAATTATTAAATGAATTAAAAAATATAGAAAAAAAACTTGGTAGAAAAAAAACAAAAAAAAGATTTCAACCAAGAGTTATAGATTTAGATATTTTATTTTACGATAAGAAAATTATAAGAAGTAAAAATTTAACAATTCCTCATGAAAAATTGCATAAAAGAAAATTTGTTTTATGGCCTTTAGCAGAAGTAGCACCAAATTTTATCCACCCAATTTTAAAGAAAACAATTAAAAAAATCAAAAATGAGTTAAGAGATCCTTCTCAAAAAATATGGCTTATAAGAGAGTGAATTATATTTCTTTCTTTTCTATTTCTTTCACTTCAAGATAAGTTTTAAGACCATTTCTTGAGAGAATTTCTAAGAACGGGTCAGCATCCAACTCTTCAACATTGACCATTTTTTTAACATCCCAAATACCTTTTGCAACAAGTATTGCTGCCATAACTGGTGGCACTCCTGCTGTATAACATATCGCATGAGATTCTACTTCTCTCCATACTGCTTGATGATCACAAATTAGATATATTACCATTTCTCTATGTTTACCATTTTTTTTACCAACTATGAAATTACCAATCCATTCAACACCAGTATAGTTTGGTCCTGCTAAAGAACCTGGATCAGGTAATAATGCTTTGAGTAATCTTAAAGGAATAACTTCTTTTCCATCATGTGTTTTAACAGGCAAGTGCGATGTTAACCCTAAATTTTTTAATGTGTTAAAAACATTTAAATAATGATCAGAAAAATACATCCAAAATCTTACTGTGTTTATATCCATAAGTTGTGATAAAGAATGTATCTCATCGTGTCCATTAAGATACACATTATATCTTCCTAAACCAGGTAAATCAAACTCTTTTTTTATTGTATGAACAGGTTCAGCAACCCATTTTCTGTCAACCCATACCCATGCTTTTATAAACTCTCTAAAGTTGATTTCCGGGTCAAAATTTGTGGCGAAAAATTTGCCATGATTGCCAGCATTGACATCTACGATATCAACTGTTTCAATTGTATCAAAATAATGTTTTTTAGCATATGCAGTATAAGCATTTACGATTCCAGGATCAGCACCAACTGAAAGTATAGCTGTTATTCCTTTTTGTTCACAAAGTGTCTTCCTTTTCCATTCATAATTTGCATACCATGGCGGATTTTCACAAACTTTATCAGGTTCTTCATGTATCGCGGTATCAAAATATGCAGCCCCTGTTTCTATACATGCATGTAAAACAGGCATGTTTAAGTATGATTGGCCAAGTTGGATAACTATTTCTGATTTTGTTTCTTTGATAAGTTTTATTACATCTTCTGTTTTTGTAGCGTCAATTTGTCTTGAATAAATTTTTTTTGATGTATCTTTTATATTTCCTTTTCTTTTAATACTTTCTATAATTTTATCACATTTTGATTGTGTTCTTGAAGCTATACATAGGTCTCCTAAAATATCGTTGTTCATTGCAACTTTGTGTGCTGCTACATGTGCAACACCTCCTGCTCCTATTATTAAAACATTTTTTCTTGCCATATCACCACCTCCTTTTAGAGTTGATGCGTATATGCGTAGATGTGTAGATATGTAAATGTGTAAATAAAATTTTATTTTATTAACACATCCACACATCCACCTATGATAAACTATATAAATAATCTTCGTAAGAAAATTTTCTTACAACATCTATTTGTCCGTTTAACCTTTTTACAACAATAGATGGCATTTGTAATCCATTGAACCAATTTTTTTTAACCATTGTATATCCAGCAGCATCTTGGATTCTAATTATATCACCAACTTTTAATTTTTTTCTGAAGTTATAAATTCCAAACACATCTCCTGCTAAACATGACCTTCCTGATATCATATATCTATATTTTCCATCAGAATAAGATTTTATTTTCGCTGGTGCCCTATAAATTAAAAGGTCAAGCATATGCGCTTCTGTAGAAGCATCAACAATTGCTATATCTATCTCATTGTGCACTATATCAACAACCTTACATACAAGTTGTCCTGATTCTGTAATTACAGTTTCTCCTGGTTCTAAATAAACCTGTACTTTGAATTTTTTTGAAAACCATAATATTTTTTTGGCAAAATCTTTTAACGGATAACCTTTTTTTGTGAAATAAATTCCACCACCTAAACTTACCCAATCAACTTTTGATAAAACAAAATTATAGTTCTCTGATATATAATCTAAATTTTTAGAAAAATTTTCAAAATTGTCATTTTCACAATTAAAATGAAACATTACACCATCGATTAAGTTCAATACTTCTTTAATTACTTCTTTGTCTACAACACCTAATCTTGAATATCGTCTTGCAGGATCAGCTAAATCATAGTGTGAATAACTTATTTTAGGATTGATCCTTAAACCTATATCTAAACCTTTTACTTCATTATAAAATTTTTTCAGTTGGGAAATAGAATTAAAGATTATTGTTTTTGCATATTTTTTTATTTCTCTTATTTCTTCTAATTTATACCCTACACAATACGCATGTGTTTCTTTACCAAACTTTTCATATCCGAGACGTGTTTCATAAAGTGAACTACTTGTTGTACCATCTAAAAATTCACGAATTAAATTAAACACACTCCAAGTTGAAAAACATTTTAATGCTAAAAGTATTTTAACCCCTGTCTTATTTTTTAACCACAAAATTTTTTTTAAGTTGTGCAACAATTTTTTTTCGTCGATTAAATAATATGGTGTTTCAATTTCTGTTTTCATAGTTGAAAAAATTTTATAAAATAAAAAAATTTTTTTCAAGTTAACCATAAAAAATTTTTTTAACAAACTATTGAAAATAAAAATATAAAGATATATTTTTTCATAAAATTTTAGAAAATGACATTATTATGAGAACAAACCAAAACTTAACACCTTTACTTGATACATTACTTAATCATGCACAAAACAAAGTTGTTTCTTTTCATACACCTGGACATAAAAATGGTGCTGGGATACTGCCTAAATTAAGGGATTTCACAAAAAAAAATGTTTACTATTTAGATGTTACTGTATTCCCAGAAGTTGACTCGTTACACGATCCAGTAAGTTGTATAAAACAAGCACAAGAATTAGCTGCAAAAGCATATAATAGTAAACATGCATTCTTCTTAGTTAACGGTTCCACTGTAGGTAACATTTCTATGTTAATGTCTGCATGTGACCCTGGCGATTCTGTGATATTGTCTAGAACCTGTCACAAATCAGTTTTAGCTGGGATAATAATTTCTGGTATTTGGCCAATATGGATTCAACCAGTAGTTGACCAACAACGCGATGTTATCTACGAAGTTTCGTCAAAAGAAATTGAAGAATATATTAAGAGTTATCCTGAAGCAAAAGCTGTGTTTATCACTTCGCCAAATTATAACGGTATATGTACCGATTTAATAAAAATACAAGAGGTGTGTAACAAATATAATAAAATCCTATTAGTTGATGAAGCACATGGTCCTCATTTAAAGTTTCATCCTGACTTACCAGTTTCAGCAGCAGAAGTTAATGTAGATATGTATGTTCATTCTGTACATAAAGTATTATCAGCATTAAGTCAAGGTTCTATTTTACACTTTAAATCTGACAAAATTGATATTAACAGAGTTAAACATGTAGTATCAATGTTGCAAACTACAAGTCCAAATTATTTCATCTTAGCTTCTATAGACGCAGCAAGGATGCAAGTTGTAAAATACGGACTCAAAGTTTTTGGTAAACTTATTAAATATTGTGAACAAGCAAGAGAAGAAATAAATAAATTACCTAATATATTTACTTTATTAAGAAAAGAAATACAATCAGAATATTATGATTTAGATTTAACAAAACTTACAATAAATGTTACAAAAACAGGTTTGCCAGGATATAAAATAGAAGAAATTTTAGCAACTGAATACAAAATACAAGTTGATTGTGCTGATATGTTTAATCTTGTTGCAATTACAGGATTTGGGACAACTAAAGAAGATATTGAAAAATTAGTTTTTGCTATTACTGATATATCTAAAAAGTATTCAGGGAAACATAAGTTTTGGAAACTACAACTACCACCACTTACTACTGAAGTTGTGATGTTACCACGAGATGCATTTTTTTCAACAAATACGAAACGTGTCCCACTAAAAAAAGCTGCAGGACATATCTCAGCACAAGTTTTGACACCGTACCCACCAGGATTGCCTGTATTAACACCAGGAGAACGTATAACAAAAGAAGTTGTTAATTATTTACAAGAACTTGCTTCGTTTACTGTTCGTGTCTCAGGGCAAGAAAGTGAGTTGCTTAAAACTATAAAAGTTATAAAATAATAAGGAAGAATATATGAAAAGAAGAAAAAAAGTTAAGAAAATAAAGAAATTAAAAATTAAAGAACTGTCAAAAAAGTTTGTTGAACAATGTAAACAAAAATTGTTAAATAAATATGAAGAACTGATAAATTTACAAAAAGATGCTGCAAAATTGTTGTTTGATGAAAAAGGTGATGAAGCAGATATAGCAGATAGTGTTTTAGGTAAAGAAATGGTACAAGAACTAAATGATACACAAAGAAAAATTCTTGAATTAATATCTCTATCTTTAGAAAAAATTAATAAAGGAACTTATGGTGTTTGTGAACATTGTGGAAAAATGATTACTAAAAAAAGGTTAAAAATATTACCTTGGGTAAAGTATTGTATTAAATGTCAAAATAATATTGAAAAATAATTTTTTTTAAAAAACTATTGAAAAAATTTTTTTGTTTTATAAAATTTTTACAAAAATATGAAACGTATTATTTCCTATACTGATTTTGTTAATACACTTAACAAATTGTCAAAAGAAGAACAGAAAACAATTTATTTTCCTACCAACGATGGATATTTATCTAATTCTTTGTTAAACAAAAATTTAGAAAATTTTACTCTTTTAAATATAAGAACTATTGAACCTGTTAAATTATTATTCTTTCCTGCAAAAGAGGATCTGTATAACAAATCTGTATCACAACAACAAATTGTAGTAGGTATAAAATGGTGTGACATTCAAGCAATAAAAGTGTTAGATAAAATTTTTCTTAGTGATTATGTTGACGAGAATTATAAAAATTATAGAGAACAAACTTTAATAATTACTGCTGACTGTATTAATCCTCAACAAACATGTTTTTGCAGTTTAGTTAACGGGAAACCATATGTTGAACAAAAAGACGGAATAAGTGATTTAAATATATCGTTTGTTGATGAAAACAATCTTATTTTAGAATCTTTTACTTCAGCTGGAGAAGAATTTTTAACCAAGTATTTCCAAAATTTTGATGGACCTACAAAAACTGAAGAACTTCAACGAAATAGTAATCGTGAAGTTGCAAACAAAAAAATTTATAGTTATAACAACGAGTTTCTTAAAGAAGAAGATGAAAAATATTATAAAACTTTGAAATATACTTATGAACTTGACAAAATATGGAAAACAGAATCTGAAAAATGTGTTCAATGTGGAGGATGCAATTTTATATGTCCAAGTTGTTATTGTTTTTTAATAAGAGAAGCTTCTAAATCACATAGTGAGCAATACAGAGATAAAGTTTGGGATGTTTGCCATTTCACAGGGTATAGTCGTGTAGCAGGTGGAGCAAATCCAAGGAAGTATAAATATCAAAGGCTTAGAAATAGATATCAGTGTAAATTTGTTTACAGATACGAGAATTTTGGCTTTTATGCTTGTACAGGTTGTGGAAGATGTATTGAGGTGTGTCCTGCAAAAATTGATATAAGAAAAGTAATAAGAAATTTAATTTTAGCAAAAGGCGAAGAAGTCCTTGTAAAAAAGTGAAAAAGTAATTGGTAGCCGCAGGTTTTAACCTGCGAAAAATTGTAGTTACTTACTCTGCTAAATTTTAAACAATGAATATATATACACCAAAAAATTTTAAAATTGTAAAAATTATTGAAGAAACACCAACTATAAAAACTTTTACTTTAAAACCACTTGATGGAGAAAAATTTAATTTTCAGACAGGACAGTTTATAGAACTTACTGTCTACGGTGTTGGTGAAGCGCCATTTACGCCATCGTCATCTCCTTACAAAACAGATACTATTGATGTTACGATAATGCGTGTTGGTAGGATGACAGAAGTGTTACATTCTATGAAAGAAGGAGATATTGTAGGTATCAGAGGCCCATATGGGAAAGGTTATCCTGTAGAAGAATTTGTAGGAAAAGAAGTTTTGATAATTGGTGGTGGAGTTGGTCTTGCACCATTACGTTCACTTTTGTTAACTTTGATTGAAAGAATAAATGATTTTAAAAAAATTATTTTATGTTATGGTGCAAGAACACCACAAGATAGGGTTTATAAGTATTTATTCCCTGAATGGAAAAAAATCAAAGGATTAGAAATTTTGCGTTCAGTAGACAAATGTCAACCAGGTGAGTGGAATGAGACAGTTGGAGTTGTAACATGTTTGTTAGACAAAGTTCAAGTTGATGTGAAAAATTCTGTAGCAATTGTTTGTGGTCCACCTATTATGATGAAGTTCACTACACTTAAACTTGTAGATATGAAATTTGCTCCACAACAGATTTATCTTTCAATGGAAAGAAATATGAGTTGTGGTTTAGGTAAATGTGGCCATTGTCAGATAGGAAGCTATTTTATTTGCAAAGATGGACCTGTATTTACTTGGGAACAATTAAAAAATATACCAGAACCATTTGAATAATGCACAAAGGAGATTTCTTAGTTGTAAATTATGGACATTTAGGTGATGCTGCTTTATCTTTTGTATTTAATCAAAATTTGAAAAGATTTTTTCTTGATTGTAATATATTTTCTATAGTTTCAAAAAGTAATATAGAGTTCTTTGAAAAATTTGATTCTTCTCTCAGTAAAGTTTTTCTCTACGATGAGAATTATGGCTTTAAAGATGATAGTTTAAAAAGTTTAAATATAAATACTGTAATTTTTTTAAGAGGAGCTTCAAAAAAAACATATTGCGATATTTTTACACTTTTGAAGAAAATTTTTCCAAAAGCAACATTTATTGGGATGATAAAAGAAGAAAATGAAAAAGAACCGTTTGATGAGTGTTATTTGGAAAGAGAAAAGAATATTTCTATTTTAAAACAGATTTTTAATTTTGTTAAATTTCTAACTGGAAAACAAGAGATTATAATACCACGAATAACTATTAAATACGATTATGGCTTAAAAGATAACATTATAAAGAAATTTGATAACAATAACCCAATAATCTATGTAAATCTCTCTGCCGGAAATAAAAAGAATATTTGGGATTACATAAGAAGAAATTTATCAGCTAAAAAGTATTACAAATTGATAAAGATATTGTTAAAGAAAAAATACAATATAATAACAACAGCTTCTCTTGAAGACTGTAAAAAGGCAAAGTTTATAAAAGATAGTTTCAAAGAGTTTAAAAACTTTATGTTCTTAGATACAAATACTATATCAGAGTTAGTTTTCTGTATAAATTCTTCTGATGTAATTGTTTCCCCTGAGACAGCGGTAGTGCATATTGCTTCTTTGTTGAATAAACCCATAGTTGGATTGTATATTTCTAAAAAAAGAATAACAGAGTGGCCACCTTTCTCTGAAAAGTTTAGATGTGTTTTGCCAAAGTTTGAAGGATATTTAAAAAATATAAAAATTGAAGAAATCATAAAAAATATAGATGTATTGTTGAATAATTAATTTATATTTTAAAATATAATATGACAAAAAGAATTTTTATAGATATAGAAAAATGTTATAGTTGTAAAGAATGTAAAGCAAAGTGTTCTTATTATTATAAACATTCACGAGTTTTTAAAGATTCTGAAAAAGAAGAATCACAGAATAAAGGTTTTGAAAAATTTTTTTCAAAGGTCTTACAGTATTACATTTGTCGTAGATGTGAAGATGCATTTTGTATAAACGCTTGTCCTAACGAAGCATTGTTTAAAGATCAAACTGGTATACTTCAAAGAAGTTTGTTTAGATGTACTTCTTGTAAAAGTTGTTTAGTTGCATGTCCTTTTGGGACAATATATAAAGATGTTTTAGAATACAAAAGTTCGCAATGTGATTTTTGTCTAACACGTGCAGATGATAAAAATCCGCCATTGTGTGTTACTACATGTCCAGAAGGTGCAATACAATATGTTGAGATTGAACCAGATGAAAAACAAGATATTTATGAAATAAACAAAAATCTTGTTGCAAAAGTTAAAAAATGGATTTTAGAACCTGTTAAATAAAACTATGAACATTATATATTATTTAATTTTCCCAGGATTTGTTTTTGTTACAATATTTTCGCTAATAGTTTCTTGGTTTGATAGAAAACTTACTGCTAGAATTCAATGGAGAGTAGGACCGCCATTTTTGCAAAACTTTTATGATTTGTTTAAACTTTTTTCAAAAGAAGTTTTGATACCAGATACAGCAAATAAAACATTGTTCGTTTTATCACCAATTGTTGCTTTAGCGTCAATTATCCTTGTTGCTACAATTTTATGGTTAGTTGTTTTTATGCCAAGTTATAGTTTTGTAGGTGATGTAATAGTTGTTTTATATTTATTAATGATACCTTCAATAATGTTTATAATAGGAGCATTATCTTCAGGTAATCCTATTTCAGCTTTAGGTGCATCAAGGGAAATAAAACTTATTTTGTCTTATGAACTGCCACTTATTTGTGCTATTTTAGTACCAATAATAAAATCTTCAAGTATAAAATTTGTTGAGTTAATGAAAATTTCTGCGTTTTCAAGTGTATCTGAAATAATTGCTTTAATTGTCGCTATAATATGTTTTCAAGCAAAATTAGGTCTTGTACCTTTTGATATCGCAGAAGCAGAGACAGAGATTGCAAGCGGTATCTTTATAGAATATTCAGGTCCTCTTTTAGGAATGATAAGATTAACAAGACAAATTTTATTTTCAATAGCACCACTTTTTATTATTATAGTATTTTTGTTCAAAGGTAGTTGGCTGCTATTGATAATAAAATACATTTTACTTATAATAATTTTTACTTTGATTAGAAATGTCAATCCAAGGCTAAGAATTGATCAAACAGTAAAATTTTTCTGGTTTATAGTTTTTCCTTTAAGCATAATATCAACAATTTTAGCATTGTTAGGATTATAAAAAATGAATATATTTAAAAAATCTACACTTAAATCACTTTGGGTATTTCATTTTCCACTTTCGCCATGTAATAATTGTGATATAGAAATTCTTGACGCACTAACACCAAGATATGATTTGGAAAGATTTGGGATTCAACTCGTTGGCTCAATACGACATGCTGATGTTTTACTTGTCACCGGTGTTCCTAACTATAAAAATTATCAGAAACTAATAGATTTATATAATCAAGCACCAAAACCTTGTTATGTTGTAGCATTTGGGGCATGTGCATGTGGAAGAGGAGTATTTAAAACTTCTTATAATAGTCCGTGTCCTGTAGATCAGTATGTTCCTGTTTCAGTATATATCCCAGGTTGTCCACCAAAACCTGAAGCAATTATAGCAGGTTTGGTAAAATTAATCAAAGCGTTGAGTAAGTAGATGAGTGGATATGTATTTGTAGCCGCAGGTTTTAGCCTGCGAAAAATATTAAAACACAACCCCGCAAATTACGGGGTTGCGACTACCAACTTCAAATTATGAAAGAAGATATTATACCACAAGTAAAAGAAAAGTTAGGAAACAAAATTTTAGATTTTTTTGAAAAAAATAAAAGAAGATATTATATTGAAGTTAACAAAAAAGACATTGTTGACTGTGCAAAAGTTTTGTTTGACGATTTGGGTTTCAGGTTTCAAACAGCAGCAGGTGTTGATTGTGAGCAAAATTTTGAGATTTTATACCATTTTAGTTATGACAAAACAGGACAAATTGTTTCCTTGAGAGTAAAATTAAATAAAGAAAAACCTGAGATTGAAAGTTTAACAAAAGTTTTTAAAGCAGCTGAATGGATTGAAAGAGAAATTTGGGAACTTTTAGGTATAAATTTTATTGGACATCCAAATTTGAAACACTTGCTTTTATCTGATGATTGGCCAGAAGGGAATTTTCCTTTAAGGGAAAAATAATTATGAGTGAAAACAAAAGAAAAATAATTCCAATTGGTCCATATCATCCGCTACAAGAAGAACCAGAGTTTTTTAAACTGTATGTTGATGGTGAAACTGTTGTTGATATTGAAATAGAGATAGGATACAACCATCGTGGTATTGAACAGCTGTCCACTACAAAACATTATGACCAAATAACATTTTTAGTAGAGAGAATCTGTGGTATATGTTCAACATCACACCCTTTTGCTTATGTAAACACAGTTGAAGATTTACTTGGGATAGATGTTCCACTTCGTGCAAAATATATAAGAAGTATAATTGGAGAACTTGAAAGGTTACATTCACACCTACTTTGGCTTGGTCTTGCAGGACATTTTATTGGCTACAATACTGTTTGGATGTGGTCATGGAAATATAGAGAATCAGTTTGTGATATTTTAGAAGTAATATCAGGTAATCGTCAGCATTATGCTATGTTTAAAATTGGTGGTGTAAGAAAAGATATACCAAAAGATTTAATACCACAAGTTGAAAAAATGTGTGATGAACTAATTCCTGCTTTGGATATGTTTAAAGGAGCTATAATGGATGACCCTGTAATACATGCACGACTTAAAGGTGTCGGTGTTTTAACAAAAGAAGATGCTATAAGCTATTGTGTCGTGGGACCTACTGCAAGAGCAAGTGGGATAAATATTGATGTAAGGAGAGACGATCCTTATGCTGCATATGGATTAGTTGAGTTTACTGTACCTGTGTTAAAAAATGGTGATGTTTTTGACAAAGCAGTTATTCGTGTTTTAGAAATGTATGAAACAATAAAAATTATAAAGCAATGTTTAGAAGCACTTAAAAAAGAACCTGAAGGAAACATTGAAGTAAAAGTTGATTTTATACCAAAAGGTGAAGGTATAGGAAGACACGAAGCGCCAAGAGGTGAAGTTTACCATTACATTCGTTCTGATGGTTCAAACAGACCCGTAAGACATAAAATACGTGCGCCAAGTTATATGAATGTTGCTTCTAACAAAGTTGCAGCAGTTGGACAATCTATATCAGATGCTGCGATAACACTTGCAGCAGTTGATCCTTGTTATTGTTGTACTGAACGTACTGTAGTTTTAGATGTTGAAACAAAAAAAGAAATGTATACATGGAATGATTTGATTAAGTTGTCACAACAAAAAACAGAACAACTTAAGAAAAAATTATGAATAATGGTTTACTTATTTTATTTTCTGTTTTAATATTGTTTTTAGGTTCGCTTTTAACTACAATATTTAGCAAAAAGATTGTAAAATTTTTATCTTTTATTTCAGTTTTTATCGGATTAGTTTTAATATTGGATGTTGCTTTTAGATATTTTAAAAATTTAGAAACTAATTTTACCTCTTTGACATTTAAAAATTTAGATATTTTTATAATTGATAGCTATGCTATAATTATGGCTTTAGTTTTCTTATTGGTTGGTCTTCTAATTGTTGTTTATTCATTTGGATATATGGCTCATTATGAAGAACAAAAGAAATATTACTTTTTTGTAACTTTGTTTATATGTTCAATGCTTGGTTTAATTTTTAGCGGAAATTTAATTTTGATGTATATTTTCTGGGAAATTACTTCTATATGTTCATGGCAATTGATAGGATTTTATAAAAAAAATGTTCATCTCACTGCTGCTAATAAAGCTTTTTTAGTAACATTTCTAGGTTCAGCTTTGATGCTTTTTGGTATTTCTATTATATTCTACGAAAATCAAACTTTTAATTTGTCATTTTTGAAAGGGAAAACAATATCAGATTTAGTTTCGCTATCTCTACTTTTTGGTATGCTTGCGAAATCAGCACAATTACCATTTCATATCTGGTTACCGGAAGCTGGAGTAGCCCCAACACCTGTTACAGCGCTACTACATGCTGCAGTTTTAGTAAAAATCGGTGTGTATACTTTTGGAAGAATATTTGGATTTACTTTTTCTATTTCACCAGAGTTTCAAATTATTGAAATAATTATTGCTATATCTACAATACTTGTAGCTGGACTTTTAGCTTTTATTGAGCAAGATATTAAAAAGATTTTAGCATATTCAACTATATCACAACTTGGATATATTTTTTTAGGTTTTGCAACAAATGTTAGTACAAGTATTACAGGAGCAATTTTTTATATTGTATCACATTCTGTTGCCAAAGCAGGTTTGTTTCTTTCAGCAGGTATAATAGAACAAAATACACATGAAAGGAATATTATCAATCTTGGTGGTCTAGCTAAAACAATGCCCATAACTTCAATATCTTTTTTAATATGCGGATTTTCTGTTATAGGATTTCCTTTATTTAGTGGATTTTGGGCGAAGTTTTTTGTTATAAAAGGGATAGCAGAAAAAGGATATGTAACAATTGGTTTTTTATCAATTCTAGGTGCTGTTTTGACTTTGATGTATATTATGAGAATCTATAACTCTGTGTTTTTGGGTGAAAAAAAATTTGAAGTTAAAGAAAACACAAAAGGTATGGTTTTTGTAGTGTTAATTTTAGCTGTTATCTCGGTAATTTTAGGCGTATTACCACATATTGTTTTGAATTTTATAAAAAAAATTTAAAAAATGAAACTAGAATTTTTAATACTTTTGCCTTTAGTGTTTAGTTGCTTAATTTTGCTAACTGAAAAGTTTAGATACACTTTGTCTATTTTATTTAGTCTGATAGTTTTTATCTATAATTTACTACTTGTTATTTTTTTTCAAAACCAACAAGAAGTAGTTTTTAATCTTTTACCACAATACAATATATCTTTTGTGCTATCTAATAATCTTTTATCCCTATATAGCTGTCTATCTGCTTCGTTTTTTACATCTTTGGTAGTAGTTTATTCTAAAAATCTTTTATTTATAGAAAAAGAAAAGATTTATTTCTTTTTGATTCTATTGACATTGAGTTTCACAAATTTAACTTTGTTGACAAAGAATTTGATATTGTTCTTAATTTCTTGGGAAATACTTGGCCTATTAGTTTATACTATAGTCAGACTATTTACACCAAACGATGATTACAAACTTGCAACAAAAACTATTAATATCCTAGGAATTACTGATTTCTGTTTGTTATTTGGAATAATACTTTTAATAGTTACAACTGGCAAAGAAGTCATAAAAAATTTTGGTTTAAAAATTTCAGAATATCCGTTAATTTTTGTTTTGTTAACAATTGGATCTTTAGGCAAAATAGGCGCTGTACCATTTCATACTTGGATACCTGACGTCGCAGAAAAATTGCCATCGTGCATAATAGGTTATCTTATAGGAGCATTGGATAAAATAATAGGCATCTATTGGTTGGTTTTAATAACAAACAATATTTTTAAACTGCAAATGAGCAATTTTCTTATGGTATTAGGTACTTTGACAATAATTATTGGCGTATTTATGGCACTAGTTCAACATAATCTTAAAAGGTTACTTTCATACCATGCAATATCTCAAATAGGATACATGATTCTAGGTATTTCTACAGGTTCACCCTTAGGTTTAGCTGGCGGAGTTTTTCATATGATAAACAATACCATTTACAAAACATCATTATTTTTATCTTCAGGCATAGTTGAACAAAAAACCGGTGATGTTGAATTAGAAAAACAAAAAGCTTTAGCAAAGTATTTACCATATACATTTGTTTCAACTTTGATTGCATCAATGTCTATTTCTGGCATTCCACCATTCAATGGATTTCTATCTAAGTGGCTTATATATCAATCTCTTGTAGAAAATATAGTAAAAACAAAATCCATTATAGTAAGTTTATGTTTAATAGGAGCAATGTTTGGTTCTGCTTTAACCTTGGCTTCTTTTATAAAAGTTATTTATTCATTATTTTTTGGTAAAGATGGAAATATAGAAAAATATAATTTAAAAGATGATATTCATTTTGTTATACCAAATTTAATATTATCATTACTTTGTGTCTTATTTGGCGTTTTTGCTTTTGCTATACCAATAAGATATATAATCAAACCTATGTTAGGATTTAATCTTGAAAATATTTTAGGATACTGGAATTCCACATTAGCAACTTTACTTTTGATTATGGGCTTGTTGTTAGGTTTAGCTTTGTACACATTTACGATAAAAATCAGGAAAGTTCATAATTATTTATTAGGTGAGGAAGAAAAATTGAAAGATATTAAAATACCATCTACTGATTTTTACATCCCAATTATTAGCATCTATCCATTTTCTATTATATACACATTTGCTGAACAAAAGTTGTTAGATTTTTATAACTGGTGGGTCGCTTTAGTAGAAGGTTTATCTTATATCACAAAAGTTATTTTGCAACTAGATATTTTTGATCCCTATAAATTTGGAAAAAAAATTGTCCTTAAAATTGCCGAAAGATTATCTAATTTACATACAGGTAATTTACATACATATTTGTCTTGGACAATAACTGGATTTTTAATCATTTCATCAATATTTTTATTTTTAATAAAATAATATGGAAATAATAATTGTTATTCTTATAATATTAATGATCATCGCAGCAATAATAGCACTTGAAATCAGAGATTTATTATCATCTATTGTTAGTTTAGGCTCTGTTGGAATTATTTTGACCTTTATATTTTTGTTACTTCAAGCACCGGATCTTGCTATCGTACAATTTGTTGTAGAAATTCTGTCTTTAGTTGTTTTAATAAGAGGAACAGTAAAAAGAGATGAAGAGGTTTACAGTAAACAAAAATTTCTAAGTAGAGCTCCTATTTTATTATCTCTTGTTGTTTTTCTTTATTTTATAGTTTTAGGATTAAAATACATACCACAATTTGGTTTTCCTAAGTACAAATTGGCTGAGTATTATGTTAAAAACGCTATTGGAGAAACAGGTGCTGTAAATGTTGTAGCATCTATAATTTTAAACTACAGAGCATACGATACTTTAGGAGAAGCAACTGTTTTGTTTACAGCAATATTAGGAGCAGTCGCAATTTTGAGAAAAATAGGAAAGATTAAAAAATGAAGCAAAATAATAACGATAAAAAAGGAATGACTCTTATTGTTAAAACAGTAACCAGATGGACTGTTTTGCTAATAATTCTTTATGGTCTATACATAACTTTTTTTGGGCATTTAGGTCCTGGTGGTGGATTTGCAGGAGGTGTTATTGTTGCATTGTCTTTTATTCATATTATATTAGCATATGGTAAAGAAATTGTGATGAAAAAATTTAACGAAACAGTATCTTCTATATTGGAATCTTTAGGTGGATTGTTATTTTTAACAATCGCTGTTTTGGGGTTTACAGTTGGAGTTTTCTTTAAAAATTTCTTAGGTAAAGGAGCACCATTTAATATAATCTCAGCTGGTATAATTTTGCCATCTAATTTAGCAATAGCATTAAAAGTAGGTTTTGGAATTTTTGGTGTATTTTTAGCTTTGATATTGTTTATTTATAAAGAAAAGGATTAAAAAATGTTGCCATATGTTTTATGTTTAATACTATTTTTAGTAGGTTTATATGGAATAATTACTAAGAAAAATTTATTGAAGATAATAATTTCTTTTATAATAATGGAAAATGCATTAAATTTATTCTTTATTTTAATTGGCTACAAAAAAGATGCAAAGTTCCCAATATTTATAAAAGATATGTCAAAAACATCAATGGTTGATCCTGTACCACAAGCTTTAGTTTTGACTTCAATTGTTATAGGATTGTCAATAACTATACTTATGGTTGCTATAGCTATAAGGTTATACGAAAAATATAAAACTTTAGATATAACAGAGATAAAGAATCTTAAGGGATAAAAATTATGTTACCACTTTTTGTAGTTCTACCATTATTTTGTGCATTTTTAAGTGTAATTTTGTCTAAGTTTAAGAAAATCTATTATGAAGTTTTGGTAAATATTATCAATTTTGTTTTAGTAGTTTTAGCTTTTTATTTATTATACTTGTTAAATATTTCAACAAACAAATACTTTATATATCAAGTTGGAGGACACAAATTTCCAATTGGTATATCAATGTATGTTGACTTTTTCTCTGTATTTATGTTACTCTTTGTTAACATCATTGGATTTTTTGTTGGTTTATATTCTGTTAATTATATGGAAAAATACACAGAAAAAGGCAAATTTTATTCTTTGTTTGAATTAATTATAACCGGAATGAATGGTATAATAATCAGTGGGGATTTATTTAATATATTTGTGTTTCTAGAAATAGCATCTGTAGCATCTTATGCACTAGTTGCTTTTGGAACAGAATCAGACGAATTAGAAGCATCTTTTAAATACTTAGTATTGAGCTCAATTGCATCTAGTTTTATTTTTTTAGGCATTATTCTTACATATAGTTATACTTCAACATTAAACTTAATAGATATCTCAAACTCGCTCGGACAATCACAAGGATATATTGTAAAGATAATTTTATTAATTTTCTTTCTTGGATTCAGTATAAAAGCTGCTTTAGTACCTTTTCATTCTTGGCTACCTGATGCACACACATCAGCTCCTACACCTGTTTCTGCTATTTTATCTGGTGTTTTAATAAAAACTTTAGGTGTCTATTTAATTGTGAGATTTGTTTACAATGTATTTCCTTTAAATTTAATTATGTTAAAAATAATACAATATCTCGGTTTGCTTTCAATGATAGTGGGTTCTATTTTAATGATATATCAATGGGATTATAAAAGACTTTTAGCATATTCTTCTATAAGTCAGGTTGGATATATTTTATTAGGTATAGGTTTAGCTACACCTTTGAGCATTATTGGTAGTGTGTTACATTTAATCAACCATTCATTTATTAAATCCTTATTATTTTTAACAAGTGGTTCTTTAGAGTATGTTTTTAAAACAAGAAATTTAAAAGAATTATCTAATTTTGAGCTTCCAAGGAATAAAACAATGCCAATAACAAACTTTTCTGCAATAATTGGTAGCTTGTCTATAGCAGGCATACCACCATTGAATGGATTTTGGTCAAAGTTAGTTTTAATAATAGCCTGTGTAATCGCAAAAGATTTTATTTCAGCAATTATTGCAATACTTGTTAGTATACTAACACTCTCAAGTTTTCTGAAAGTTTTAAAATATGCTTTTTATTCAACATATGAAAATCAAGAAAAGTTAATTAATAACATTGAAAAAAAAGAAGTACCGTTTTTAATGCAGTTATCAATGCTTAGCTTATCTGTATTTTGTATTTTAATGGGGTTACTTTTATATCCTGATGTAAGAAAAGTGCTGATGGAAAATATCGTAAATGTTTTTATTAAATAACCATGAAAAAAATTTTTTATAATAATTTGTTTTTAACAATTTTTTTATTTGCTATATGGTTAATATTAAGTGGTTTAGAACTTCATAACATAATAATTGGTATACTTGTAAGTATCTTAATTTTAGCTTTATTTGGCGATATAACAATCAAAGGTGAAATAAACATTAAAAGAATAAAAAGATTTTTATGGTTTTTCTACTATACTCCTGTGTTTATTTTCGAAGTGGTAAAAGCAAATTTGGACGTAGCCTATAGAATTTTAATGCCTAACTTGCCAATCAAGCCTGGAATAGTAAAGATAAGAACCAAATTAAAAAGTGATGAAGGACTTACTATTTTAGCAAATTCTATAACTTTGACACCCGGAACTTTAAGTGTTGACATAGACAAAGAAAATGGGTATATATATGTACATTGGATTTACGTTAGAGACAAAGATATCGAAAAAACAACAAAATATATTGCAGAAAAATTTGAAAAAATACTAACAAAAATTTTTGATTAAAATGAAATATTTAAAATATATTTTTGGATTAATTCTAATAATAGCATTTTTAATTTTGAATTTTGTTATAAAAATAGATTTGATTCTAAGATTTATAAATCCAATGATTTTGTGTATATTAATGTGTCTTTACAGAATCTTATTAGGGCCAACACCTGCTGATAGGTCAGTAGCTGTTGATATATTAGGTTTAGTTGTAGTAGGTGTATGTGGTATTTTATCAGTTTTTAATAAAGTTGGCTTTTTTATAGACATTGGAATAGCTTGGGCATTACAATCATTCATTGGCATTTTAGCATTAGCAAAATATCTAGAGGGTAAAAAATTGGATGAATGAAATTATTGGACTAACAATTATATCAATAGGTATTTTAGCAGATTTAATAGGCTGTATTGGTTTAATAAGATTTCCTGATTTATATACAAGATTACAAGCATCAACAAAATGTGTAACATTAGGCACTTGTGGAATATTTTTTGGTATATTCGTTTATTATGGTTTCAACACTATTGGTTTTAAAGCTTTACTTTTAATGTTGTTTGTATTTTTGACTTCACCTGTTTCATCCCACGCTTTATCTCGTGCTGCATATAAGTCTGGTGTAAAGATGTGTGATAAATCTGTCTGTGATGAATATAAAAAAGTTATTAGTTCAGAGTTATGAGTTATTGGTTTTGGAGTTTATGAGTGAATAAAGATATATTTAATTTTGAAAAATTGAGGGTATATAAAGAAGCAATTAAGTTTGCTAATGATATATATTTATTAACAAAAAAATTTCCCAAAAGCGAATGTTTTTCTCTTGTGGATCAGTTAAGAAGGGCAGCAACTTCTGTATCTTTAAATATTGCTGAAGGTAGTGGAAGAAGTAAAAAGGAATTTAGAAGATTCTTAATTGTAGCAAAAAGTTCTTTATATGAATGTGTTCCTCTTTTAGAGATATCATTTTTGCAGAATTATATAACACAACAGGAAAAAGAGGGTTATTATAGTAAATGTGTTGAATTATCAAAAATGATATCAACTTTAATTAAAAGTTTAATTTAATAATAAAACTAATTTACTCTGAACTAATAACTCTGAACTCAGAACTAATATGAAATATCCAAAAATAAGAGAATTAATACATGCTATAAAGGTTTTAATAAAAGGGCCTGCTACAACAAAGTATCCTTTTGAACCACACATACCACCAGAAAGTTTTCGTGGTAAGCCACAACCTTCTTCTGAAGGATGTATTGGTTGTGGTGCTTGTGCAGAAGTATGTCCAACAGGAGCAATTCATGTTGAAGAAAGATTTTATGAATCTAACGGGAAAAAATTAGCAGAGAGAGTTTTAGTTTGGCATTATGACGAATGTGTATTTTGTGGTCAATGTGCAAGAGAATGTACTACGAGGAACGAAAAAACACCTGGTGTTGTAATGTCTAACGAGTTTGACTTAGCTAATATAGATAGAAGTTTAATAAGATCTGATGAAATTAAACATGAATTAGTTTTATGTTCATGTTGTGGCAGTGTTATTTCAACTAAAAAACATATGTTGTATATTGCAAAAAAATTGGGACATAAAGTTTTTGGTAATATAAATTTAATACAGATCTTACAAGAAAAATTATCTTTTTTACCAGAAAATGTTAAGTTTTATACGTTTAATCAACGAGAAAATATATACGAAATACATTGTCCAAAATGTAGAAGAAGAATTTTGTTGTTTGATGAATACGGAAAAATATAAGTTTAAAAGTTTTGTATGGAAAAAGAAAATAAATTGTTCCAAAAATTAGAAAATTTAGAAAAACAAATAGAAGTTTTAGAAGAAAAAATACAAAAATATAACGAAATTCTTGGTAAGTTAAAATTAGAAAATGAAAAATTGTATCAAGATATGGAACTGTTGAAAGAAGAAAATAAAAAATTGCAAAATTATTACAAAGAATTTGTCAATCTTAAATCAAAGACAGAAACTACAAAACAAAAATTAAAGAAACTTATCGAAAGAATTTCTACTGCTATATAGGTCAATAAAAATAATCCTTTTTATTTTTTTTCTCTCTGTAGAACTAACACTGATTTCTTTTCCAAATTATAAAATTATTTTAAAAAAATTTTTTTCTTTATTGTTGACAAACACCTTATTTTTTTATATTAAAATAAAAATTTAAGAATTAGGGAAGGATAATTATTTTGTGAAACAAGATAAAAAAGAATCTTTTTTATTAAAAATAGGTCCACAAGAAATTTATTTAGATTCTATTTTACCAGGTGAACAACTTTTTTTAGAACTTGTTGCAACACAGATTAATGACAGATTTAATGAGATAAAAAAAGAACAAGTTGATACAATGCGCAGCTACGCGTATACATTGTTAGAAATTGCTAAAGAAAAATGTAGTATAGAGAAGAAAACAGAAGAAAAAATTGATGTTTTGGAAACAAAAATTTCATCCCTTATAGAAGACATAGACAACCATATTACTGAATATAAATCTAAATAAACTAACTTTTCTTTCCCTAATTCTTTTCTAATTTTTTATTTTTTAAAATTTATTTCCTATGACAGGGTTATTTGAACATAATAAAAATTTGTTGTTATCTTCTAGATTTTTACCAGAAAATTTTGATGAATTTGTCGGACAACAACATCTTTTGTCAAAAGGTGCTGTATTAAGAACTTTAATAGAAGAAGACAAACTTTTTTCGTTGATATTTTATGGTCCCCCAGGAACAGGAAAAACTGCATTAGCAAAACTTATTGCTAAAACAACTAATTCTGAAGTTGTACATACAAACGCTACTGTTTTTGGTATCCCTGAACTCAAAGAATTAACAAATACAATAAGGCACTATCATGGACAAAAGAAATTTTTGTTAATTTTAGATGAAATACATCATTTAAACAGGCATCAACAAAATGTTTTATTGCCAGAAGTTGAAAATGGGAGTATTATTCTTATTGGTATAACTACTGAAAATCCTTTTTATTATGTAAACCAAGCATTGATTTCAAGATCGTTTGTAGCAGAATTTAAAAAACTTTCTGATGAAGAAATTAAAAAAATTATTATTTCTGCTTTGTCTGACAAAAACAAAGGTTTGGGAAAGTTGAATTTAACAATAGATGAAGATGCATACAATTATATTATAAAATATGCTGATGGTGATGCAAGAAAAGCATTAAATACTTTAGATTTATCTGCGACATACTTAGCTAAAAAAGAAACAAAAGTTATTTCTTTAGATATAGTTAAACAATGTATTCCACAAGTTTCTTTGAAATATGACAAAACTTCTGATTATCATTATGACCATATATCTGCGTTTATAAAATCAGTTCGTGGGTCAGATCCTGATGCTGCATTGTACTGGATGGAAAAAATGTTGATGGCAGGTGAAGACCCAAGATATATTGTAAGAAGATTAATAATACTTGCTGCTGAAGATATAGGCAATGCGGATCCTTTTGCTTTAGTGTTAGCGACATCAGCTTTACAAGCAGTAGAATTTGTTGGTATGCCTGAAGCAGAGATTATTTTAGCAGAAGTTGTGTGTTACCTTGCATGCGCGGAAAAATCTAATGCAAGTTACGATGCCTTACAAAATGTTAAAAAAGAAATTGAGACACAACCTTTACAAGAAGTGCCACAACATCTTAAAGATAGTCATCGGGATAGTGAAGTTTTTGGTCATGGTAAAGATTATCTTTATCCACATGATTATGAAGGAAGTTTTGTAGTACAAAAATATATGGAACAAGAAAAATATTTTTATTTCCCAAAAGATGTTGGTAAAGAAAAAGAAATAAAACAACGGTTAGAGAAGTGGAGACAACAAAAAAAGTGAATGAGTGGATGTGTAGATGAGTAAATATGTAGATGAGTAAATAGGTTTGTGGGGTTATTGAGTTTTAAACTCATAACTCTGAACTAATAACTATGAACTCTGAACTAATAACTATTGATAAACAAAAATTGAGAAAAAAGTTTTTAGAACTGAGATTAAAACTTGATGAAAAAACAAAAAAACAAAAAGATAAAAAAATTTTGAAGAATCTGATTTCATTAGACGAGTTTAAAAAAGCAAAAAATGTAATGATATATTACCCGTTTAAAAACGAAGTAAATGTTCTTGAATTGATAAAAATATTTAAAGATAAAAATTTCTTTTTCCCTGTAGTTAATTTTAAGAAAAAAGTTTTGGAAATAAGAAGATATAATGATGGAAAATTTGTTAAAAACAAATTTGGGATATTTGAACCTAAAGGAAAGAGTTTAAAAAAGATAAAATTAGATTTTATTGTTGTTCCTGGCATTGTTTTTGATGAAAAATGTTTTAGAATAGGTTTTGGTGGTGGTTATTATGACAAATTTTTAAAAAATGTTGATTGTTTCGCTTGTGGAGTATGCTATGACTTTCAAATTGTTAAATCTTTACCTGTAGAAAAAAATGATGTTAAACTTGACTGTGTGTTCTCTGAGAAAAGAGTAATGATTAGTAGATAAGTAGTTAGTAGAAAGCAGAAAAGTAATATTCAGAGAAACAAATTGTAGTCGCAGACCTTGGTCTGCTAATGTAGTTTTGTAGCATCAATCTCGCAACTTGCGGGATCTGAAATAGGATTTTGTAGGGCACGGCTTTAGCCGTGCTTAATTTTTGCAAACCTGAAGGTTTGCCCTACATTGTCTTATAAACTTTATTATTCATATGTTGTAGGACAATGCTTTAGCATTGCTTAAACAAACCAAATTAACTATCCCATACTTACAGAATGTGAGTGTGGGACAAGAAAGGAGACAAACTACAATGAATTTAGTTATACTACTTATTGGAACAACATTAGGTTTTTTATTTGGGTATTTAATAAGATACATTTATGGGAAAAAATCTTTATCTGCAGCAGAGATGCAAGCAAAAAAAATTTTGGAAGATGCTAAAAAAACTGCAGAAGACGAACTTAAAAAAGCAAGACAAGATGCAAAACATATTGTTGAAAAAGAAAAAATAGAGTTTGAACGTTCAACCAGAGAAGAAAAGCAAGAACTTCTTAATTGGGAAAAAAGATTAAGGTATAAAGAAGAAAGTTTGGATAAAAAATATGAGATTATGGAAAGAAAAGAAAAAGAGTTGTATGAAAAAGAAAACAGGTTGAAACATGAAAGTTTTAAAATTGAAGAAGAAAGAAAATTATTGTTGCTACAACAAGAAAAACAAAGACAACTACTAGAAAGAATATCAGGACTTACTCAAGAAGAAGCGAAAAAAATACTACTTCAAAGTTTAGAAGAAGAGACAAAAAATGAGTTTGTATTAAAGTTGAAAAAGTACGAAGATGAGTTTAAAGAAACTGTAGAAAAAAAGGCAAAGGAAATGTTGTCTATTGCGATACAAAGAGTAGCTTCTGAAGTAGCGTCAGATAATACAACAACAATACTTCAAATTCCTGACGAACTTAAAGGAAGAATTATAGGTCGTGAAGGAAGAAATGTAAGAATTTTTGAACAACTTACTGGTGTTGATGTAATTGTAGATGATACCCCAGAATGTATAGTTATCTCTTCTTTTGATCCTGTAAGGAGAGAAATTGCAAAAATTGCTATGGAAAAATTAATACAAGATAGTAGAATTCAACCTTCAAGAATTGAAGAAATTGTTAATAAAACAAAAGAAGAGTTTGAAGAATATGTGAGAAAAATTGGCGAAGATGTTGCAATAGAAGTTGGAGTGTTGGGATTACATCCGGAAATTCTAAAACTCTTAGGTAAACTAAAATTTAGAACTTCATATGGACAAAATCAGCTTCAACATACAAAAGAAGTAGCAATAATCGCAGGAGCAATTGCTGGTGAACTTGGTGCAGATATAAATTTTTGTAAAAAAGCAGGGCTGTTACATGATATTGGTAAAGCAGTAAGTCATGAAGTTGAAGGGACACATCATCAAATTTCTGCTGATATTGCTAGAAAATATGGAGAATCTGATAAAATGATAAATGCAATTTTGTCTCACCATGAAGGTGTAGAAGAACCTAAAAGTGTTGAAGCATTTATTTTAGCAGCAGCTGATGCTATCTCTGCATCACGTCCCGGTGCAAGACAAGATACTGTTGAGCATTATATAAAACGTATTGAGAAAATAGAAGAAATAGCAAAATCTTTCCGTGGGGTAGAAAATGTTTATGCTATTTATGCTGGTAGAGAAGTTCGTGTGATGGTACAACCAGATAAAATTAACGATGCACAACTTAAAGTATTAGCACATGATATATCAAAAAAAATTGAGAAAGAACTTGATTATCCCGGACAAATAAAAGTTGTGGTTGTAAGAGAAGTAAGAGTAGAAGATTATGCAAAGTAGTTCATAGTTTATAGTCAATAGTTTATAGTTCACAGTTTATATTTTAAAGTCAATACAATTACAAGGGAAATAAGAGATCTTAAGTATAATATGAAAAAATATAAAATATTGATAACGAATGATGACGGATTGCTTAGTTTTGGTCTTTTACCTTTGGTTAAAGAATTATCAAAAATAGGTGAGTTATGTGTGATAATACCAGAAAAAGAAAGTTCTGCAATAAGTCATTCACTGACTTTATTCTTCCCTGTAAGAGTTAAAGAAATTAGCTTGAATGGATATAAGATAAAAATTGTTTCAGGGACACCAGCTGATTGTGTAAGGTTAGGTGTTATTGAATTTCAAAAAAATCAAACAAGTATAGTTGTATCAGGTATAAATCAAGGACCTAATTTAGGCTGGGATGTGAATTATTCTGGAACAGTAGCTGCTGCAAGAGAAGCAACGTTTTTAGATAAACCAGCTGTTGCAATCTCTTCTTTATCTAAAAATTATGATTTAGTAGCAAAATTGTCTAAGAAAATTATCTTACGTATTTTAGAAACAAACTACAAAGGTTTGTTAAATATAAACTTCCCTAAAACTAAACCAAAAGGAATAAAAATTGCTGCTTTAGGGAAAAGGCAATACGAAAATATTGTTCATAAAAAATTTGATCCAATAGGGCTACCATATTATTGGTTAAAAAGTAAATTCGTTGCAAGTAGTCAAAAAAAGAAAGATACAGATGTTGATGTGATAGAAAAAGGGTTTATTTCTATCACACCACTTACTTGTGATTTAACCGATTATTCTCAACTTGAAAAAGTAAATAAAATTTTTGGTTTATAGAGTTAATGAGTTAATATAGTTCATCCCGCAAATTGCGGGATAGTTCATAGTTCATAGTTAATTTTGTAGGGCACGGCTTTAGCCGTGCAAATATAGTTTATGGTAGCCGCAAGCTTTAGCTTGCGTAAAATAATAGTAGATAGTAGAAAGTAGATAAGGTGTAGGTTTTTGTAGGGCAAGGATTTATCCTTGCAAAACAATCCCACAACTTGTGGGACGAATTGATACGAATGAAAAATAGATATTAGTAGATAGTAGGGAGTAGTAAGTAGAAAGGTAGTGTGGAACAAAAATTTTGATTTTTTCTTACTCCCTATATACTATCTACTTTCTACTCTCAACTTTTTGTATATATTCGCGGCTGAATTAAGCGGTTTCAGTGGCAAAAAATGAAATTCAAACTTGTATCAAAATTTAAACCTGCCGGTGACCAACCTAAAGCAATAGACCAACTTGTTGAAGGAATTAAAAAAGGATATAAACATCAGGTATTACTCGGTGTAACAGGTTCAGGGAAAACTTTTACTTTAGCAAATGTTATAGCAAAAGTTCAAAAACCTACCATTGTTATCTCACATAACAAAACTTTAGCTGCACAACTTTATTCTGAATTCAAAGAATTTTTTCCAGAAAATGCGGTAGAGTATTTTATATCTTATTATGACTATTACCAACCAGAAGCATATATTCCACAAACAGATACTTATATAGAAAAAGATGCATCAATCAATGAACAAATTGATAGATTGAGATTAAAATCTACTACAAGTTTGTTATCTCGTGACGATGTGATAGTTGTAGCATCTGTTTCTTGTATTTATAATATAGGTTCACCTGAAGATTTTAAAAATTTATGTGTTTATCTTGAAGTTGGTAAAAAAATATCAATGGATTTTCTTACAAACGAGCTTGTTAAAATAAGGTATGAAAGAAACAATATCGATTTTAAAAGAAATACTTTTAGGTATCAAGGAAACATTATTGATATTTGGCCATCATATTTAGAAAACTATATCCGAGTAAGAATTGAAGATGACGAGATTGTTTATATAAAAGAATACAAACCTTTAACCAATCAGTTAGTATCTGAACATAAAAAATTTTATATTTATCCTGCAAGCCATTTTGTTACAACTCCGCCTAAGTTTGAAGAAGCGTTGAAAGATATAAAAGAAGAATTAAAAGAAAGAGTAGAGTATTTTAAATCTCAAGGAAAACTTTTAGAAGCAGAACGAATTTATAGACGAACTATGAATGATTTAGAACTTCTTGAAACAACAGGATTTTGTCATGGTATTGAGAATTATTCAAGACATCTTTCAGGAAGAAAGCCTGGTGAACGTCCTTATTGTCTTATTGATTATTTCTCAAAAGATTTTTTGTGTATCGTTGACGAATCTCATGTTACGATCCCACAGGTTTATGGAATGTATGAAGGAGATAGGTCAAGAAAACAAACATTAGTTGATTATGGATTTAGATTACCATCAGCTTTAGATAACAGACCATTAAAATTTGATGAATTTTTAAGTTTACTTAACTATGTGATTTATTCTTCAGCAACACCAGCTGAGTGGGAGATAAAAATCTCTAAGAATCGTGTTGTTGAACAAATTATTCGTCCAACAGGTCTTGTTGATCCACCAGTTGAAATACGTTCTGCTAAAGAACAAGTAGAAGATGTTAAAAAAGAAATAAACAAAGTTGTAAAAGAAAAAGGTCGTGTTTTGGTTAACACTTTAACAAAACGTACTTCTGAAGATTTAGCTGATTATTTGTTAGCACAAAATTATAGAGTAAAATATATTCATTCTGACTTAGATGCACTTACACGTATAAATATAATTAAAGATTTAAGAAAAGGCGAGTTTGATGTTTTAGTAGGTGTAAATTTGTTAAGGGAAGGGTTAGATTTACCTGAAGTAACACTTGTTGCAATTTTTGATACTGACAAAGAAGGTTTTTTAAGGAACGAAACAACCTTGATCCAACTTGCAGGACGTGCAGCAAGAAATGTTAATAGTAGAATAATCTTATATGCTGATAAGATCACAAGTTCTATAAAAAATGCTGCAGAAGAAATGGAACGTAGAAGAAAAATACAACTTGAATACAATAAAAAACATAATATAACACCAAAAAGTATAGTTAAATCTGTTAAAGAATATGAAGAATTTCAATATATAGCGAATAAAAAACATTATTACGAAGTTAGCGATGTTAAATTAGAATATGTTTCTAAACAAAATATTCCTCAATTAATAAAAATTTTTGAACAAGAGATGAAAAGATGTGCAGATATACTTGATTTTGAAAACGCAATTATGTATAGAGAAAAAATAAAAGAACTGAAAGAGTTGATAGTTCATAGGCAATAGTTGATAGTCGCCGACTTTCAGTCGGCATATTTTCTGAATATGACAAAAAGAATTTTGTGCGGCAAGTGTATCGGAATCAAATGAAAATAAAACTTGATAGGAAAAATTTTTTATTAATTGTAAAACAAGCGTTAGAAGAAGATGTTGGTGAAGGTGATATTACGACAGAAAATATAATACCGCCAACATTAAAAATTAAAGCAAGAATTATTGCTGAAGAAAAATGTATAGTATGCGGTCTTCCTATAGTAAAAGAAGTCTTCAAAATGTTAGATAGAAGAATAAAATGGCGTGCAAAAGTTTCTGACGGAGATGTTATTAAACCAAAAAAAGTTGTTGTTGAAATTTTTGGTTCTGCAAGAGCAATACTTACTGGAGAACGTGTTGCTTTAAATTTTTTACAACATCTAAGTGGTATTGCAACTTATACTAACAAGTTTGTAAAACTTGCAAACGGTAAGTTTGAAATATATGATACAAGGAAAACACATCCTGGGTTAAGATATCTTGAAAAATACGCTGTTCTTTGTGGTGGGGGAAAAAATCATAGGTTTCAACTGGACGATATGGTTTTAGTGAAAGATAATCATATTAAAATTTGTGAACTTTATCAACTGCCTATTGAAGAAATTTTATATCGTATGAGACAAAGATTGGATTATACGACTGATGTTGAGATTGAATGTTGTAATTTAAGAGAAGTAAAACTTGCTTTAAAAATAAAACCTGATATCATTATGTTAGACAATATGAGTTTTACTCAACTTAAGAAAGCAATAAAAATGATTAGGGAAAATTTGCCAAAAACAAAAATTGAAATTTCTGGGAAACTTGATGAACAAAAAGTAAAGAAGTTAAGAAGAACGAATATAGATCTTGTCTCTTTAGGTAGAATAACACATTCTGCAAGAGATATAAGTTTTTCATTAGAAGTGGTATAAATGATCGAAACAGGTATACTATATGTAGTTTCTACACCAATTGGTAATATTGAAGATATTACTTATCGTGCAGTAAAAATTTTATCAGAAGTAGATTTAATTTTGTGTGAAGATACAAGAAGGACAAAAATTTTGTTAACTCATTATAGTATTACTACACCGCTAAAAAGTTACTATAGTTATATAGAAGAAAAAAGAATAAAAGAAATTGTCCCTTATCTTAAACAAGGTCATAAAATAGCTTTAGTATCTGATGCAGGAACGCCTGGTATTTCTGATCCTGGGTTTTTGATCATTAAAGAGTGTATTGAAAACAATATCAAAATAGTACCAATTCCTGGTGTTACAGCATTTATACCTGCAGTGGTATGTTCTGGATTACCTTTAGAGAAAATTTTTTTTATAGGTTTTTTACCAAAAAAAGTTGGTAAAATAAAAAAGTTATTTGAACAAGTTAAATTGTTAAATAACACAACAGTGGTTTTTTATGAATCACCATATAGGATTAAGAGAACTTTTGAAATACTATTGTCAAGTTTTGGTAAAGAAATTAAATGTGTTGTAGCACGAGAGTTAACAAAAGTTTACGAAGAATTTATTCGTGGTACAATTGAAGAAGTTTACAAAAAAATTTCTTCAACAGAGCCCAAAGGTGAATTTATAATAATGATTTATATAGAGTAATTTATGAAAACAATAGCTATAGTAGGAACCAGTGGAATAACAGCAACAGAACTTATAAAATTGCTTGTGAAACATAAAAAAGTAAAAATAAAGTATTTGTTGACTACTTCCTCTTTAACTTCATTACAACAAGAGTTTGATACATTTAAAAAAGAATATAATCTTCAAGAAGATGTTAAATTGTTGTATACATATGATGAAGAAATATACAAATTATTGGGAAACATAGACCTTATTTTTTTATGTTTACCGCATAAGGTTTCAATAGAGTTTGTTAAAAAACTTGTTGATGTTTTAGGAGAAAAACAATTACCAAAAATAATAGACTTAAGTGCTGATTTTCGTATAAAAAATGTTAAGTTGTATGAACAATTTTATAAAACCTCTCATATTCTGCCAAAACTATTACAAAAATTTGTCTATGGTTTGCCAGAAATGAGTAAAAAAACAAAACAACAAATAAAAAAAACTAATTTTATTGCTAACCCTGGTTGTTATCCTACAACTGTTATTTTAGGTTTGGTACCAATAATAAAGTTTGTGAAAGAAGTTATTATAGACGCAAAAAGTGGATATTCAGGCGGTGGGAAAAAACTTGTTGAAGAATATGAAGGATATGGTGGAAACAACACATATCCTTATTCAGCATCTGGTGAACATAGACATATACCTGAAATTGAAGAACAACTTTCTTCTCTTGCACAAAAAAATATAAAAATTGTTTTCACACCACATGTTGTCCCTCAATATCAGGGAATGTTGACAACAATTTACATAAGAGTTCAGAGTTATGAGTTCAGAGTTATGAGTTTATATAAAAAATATAAAAATTATTATAAAAATTGTCCATTTGTAAAAATTTTGCCTATTGGGAGTTTACCACAGACAAGGGATGTTGTGAAAACAAATTTTTGTGAAATTGGGTTTGCAGAACATAACAAATGGATAAAAATTTTTGTTGCTATTGATAATTTAATCAAAGGAGCTGTTGGCCAAGCTGTGCAAAATATGAACTTAATGTTTGGATTTGATGAAACAGAAGGACTGAGGTGAGTGAATGGGTGGATGAGTTGATGGGTGAATGAGTAGATGAGATAATTAGTTCAGAGTTATTAGTTTAAAATTTAATTAACTCGATAATCAACTAACTCTATAACTCAATGAAACATATGAATAACAAACTAATGAAAGGATACAAGTTTAACAGTTTTTTTACTGAAACAAAAAACAATAAGAAACTTAAAATAGGTTTAATTAGCATAGAACCGTATGGAGAATGTGTATCTGCTTTTACAAAAAATTTGTTAAAATCAAATTCTATCATTGTTTCACAAAAACATTTAAAAAAAACGGATAAAGTAAGATATATATTGACCAACTCAGGTTGTGCTAATACTGCTTGTGGTAAAGATGGTCTCAAAATTACAGAAGAGATTTGTGGTTATTTAGCAAAACAACTTGGTATAAAAAAAGAAGAAGTGTTAATTGCATCAACAGGTGTTATCGGTGAACCATTACCTAAAGAAGTTTTTATAAATTCTATTCCGAAATTAATCTCGTCTCTTTCAGATAATAAATCTTCTGTGGTAGAGTTTGCAAAATCAATTCTTACAACAGATACAAAACCTAAGGTTGTTTATAAACATTTTAAAAACAATAATGTTTTGTGTATAGCAAAAGGTGCTGGTATGATAGCTCCGCAATTAAAGTTATATAAACCACATGCAACAATGTTAGTGTTTTTGTTGACAGATTTATGGATTGAAAAAAAGTTAATGGAAAAATTAATGAAAGAAACAGTTGTACCATTGTTTAATTCGTTTTCAATTGATGGTGATACTTCACCAAATGACACTATATTTTTTGTTTCGTTAAGAGATAGAAATAGTTATAAATTATCAAACAATGAATTAAAAAAATTTTCTGAAGTTTTAAAATTTGTATGTGAAGAAACTATTAAACAGCTACTTTTTGATGGTGAAGGTGTGACAAAAGTTGTAAAAATCATTATAGAAAATTGTTCAAAAGAAAAATCAGAAGTTTTAGCAAGAACAATATCTAATTCTTTACTTGTGAAAACAGCAATTAATGGTGCTGACCCAAACTGGGGACGAATACTTGCAGCTATAGGTAGAAGTGGAGTAAAACTTGATATTGACAAAGTTGATATTTATATAGGTAAACATTGTGTTGTTAAAAACGGAACAAGTAATTTTGTAGATGACAAAGTTGTAAGAGAAACAATGTTAAACAATTTTTTTGAAATAAAAATTGATATTAAGAGTAGGAAAAAAGAAAGTTTTGTTTTTTATACAACAGACCTGTCAAAAAAATATGTAGATATAAACTCAAAATATAAAACTTAAATTATGTATAGTGGTTTAGTTATAAGCGTATTTGTTGTAGGTTTCAGTGGCATTGTAGCACAAACATTGTTAATTCGTGAATTGTTGTCTGTTTTTGAAGGGAACGAATTTTCGTTAGGATTAATTTTTGCCAACTGGCTGTTTTCAGAAACTTTAGGTATACTATTTTTAAGTAAAAAAATAGAAAATAAGAAAGAAAAAATTTTTTTATTTGTTTTTTTACAAATTTTATTCATTATTTCTTTTTTGTTTTCGTTAATTTTTGTTAGATACACAAGGACAATTTTTAGTGTTCCTATAGGTGTTTCATTTAATATAACTCATATATTTTTATCGTCTATAATAGTAGTATTCTTACCATCATTTCTTCATGGTTGTTTATATATATATTCAGTAAAACTTCTTGAAAACAGTCAACGGAATGTTTTACATCCGATATCATATACTTATATTTATGAACTTATTGGTACAATAGTAGGTGGTGTTATATTAACTTTTGTGTTATTAAAGTTTTTTGATACAGCAACTATTATATTTATATTAGCAATTATAAATATATTGTCAGGTATTATAATATCTTTTTATGATATAAAAGATATTAGGACAACTGTGTTATTGACCAGCTTAAGTATATTAGTATTTTTTTCATTGTTTATTAAACTACCTAAAAAAATTGAAGAAAAAACTAATTTTGTATTATGGAAAAACTTTAATCTTATATTAAATGAAAATTCTATATATGGAAAAATTTCTGTAACAAATCAAGAACAACAGATTACTTTCTATCTTAATTCATTACCTGTGTTTACAATACCAACTGATAACATAAATTTTGTTGAAGAATTTGTTCATATACCTTTTAGTTTGTTAGATAATATAAATCAGAAAAAAGTTTTAGTTTTATCTGGTGGTGTAGGAGGAATAATATCAGAATTAAAAAAATATAAAGGAATATCTATTGATTATGTAGAACTTGACCCAAAATTAATAAAAAGTGTATTAAAATTTGTACCAGAAGAACTTAAAGATGTTAATTTGTATTACACAGATGCACGATATTTTGTTAATAAAACACAAAAAGTTTATGATATTGTTTATATTGGGTTAAGAGAACCAAAAGATTTACAAATAAACAGGTTGTTCACTTCAGAGTTTTTCAAAATTTTGAAAAATAAAATTGACGATAACGGTATTTTAGTGTTTACCACACCAGGTTCTTTAGTTTATTTACCTAAAGATTTACTTGTGTTTAATAAAATTATTTTAGAAACAATTAAAAAATACTTTAAGTATATTAAAATTATACCAGGAGATGGTTATAACATAGTTATATGTTCAAATACAGAAAAAATTTTTTCATATCAGACTGTGATTAAAATGTTGAATAAAAATAATATATTAACAAAGAGTTTAACAAAAGATTATCTTGAATATAGATTACAGCAAAGACAAATTCAAAATTTTTTAGAAAAATTACAAACAATAAAATTATCTTCCTTAAATCAAGATTATAATCCTCAAGCAATAGTGTATATTTTGAGATATTGGATAGGCAAAGTTTCTGAAGATAGGATTAGCTACAATTTTTTTAAATTTTTTACTGAACCAAAAAATTTAAATTTAGTATTAGTAATAATTTTTTCAGCTATTATCGTTGTTTTCACAATTTTGTTAGTTAAGAAAAACAAGAGAGTTTTTGTTTTATATTCAATTCTTACAACTGGGTATACTGGTATGGTGTTGAATTTAGTTTTAATGTTTGTATTTCAGATTGTTTATGGTTATATTTACTACCTTATAGCAATTTTAACTTCTGTATTTATGTTAGGTTCAGCATTAGGATGTTTTTTAGGGACAAAGTTGCAATATAAACTTTCTTTATCCTTAGCAGAATTGTTAATAATTATTTCGGTATTAATTATTGGTTTAACAATCAAAATTTTTAATATAACACACAACGAAGTTTTAATATATATTTTATTTTTTTGTATATTAATAATTTCAAGTATATCTATAGGTTTAGAGATACCTGTGTTTAGTAAAATTTTGTATAAAGAAAATCAAAAATTAGTGAAAACAACAGGGATAGTTTTTGCATTTGATACTTTAGGAGGGTGGATTGGCGGTGTCTTAGGCGGTATGTTAGTTTTTCCAGTATTAGGACTTAAGACAAGTTTGTTGATAATAATTTTTTTAAAACTTATAAGTTTGGTTTTTAATTATGCAAAAGAAAAACTTGTTTGACAAATTGTTCAACTACGGATGTAAATTGTTGAAATATAGAGACAGAAGTGTTTATGAAATAAAAGAAAAGTTGAGAACTAAATCATCTTCAGAAAAAGATGTTGATAAAGTTGTTGAAAAACTTATACAGTTAAATTATCTCAATGAGCAACGTTTCGTTGACGGATATATAAATAAATGGCTAACAAAAGGGAAAAGTTTAAATTTGATATTTTACGAATTAAAAGAAAAATATAGAATTAGTGACGAGATACTAAACAAATTAAATGTTGAAAATTTAAAACAGCAACAAGTTGAAAACATTATTCAAATTGTTAAAAAGAAATATAATAAACCTGATAAAAAAAAGATTTATGATTTTTTACAATACAAAGGTTTTTCTGAAGAAGAAATAGAATCTGTGTTAAACAAACTGGAAGAAAAATGAATATATTAGTTACAGGAGCAAACGGGTTGATCGGCAGTAGTATTGTTAATAAACTTGTTGAAACAAAGCAATATAATGTCCAAATTTTGATAAGAAAAACAAGTAATATAGAAAGATTAAAAGAAAATATTGATAAAGTAAAAATTTTTTATGGCGATGTGAGAGATAAAGATAGTTTAATAGAACCGGTTAAATCAGCTGATGTTATAATACATTCAGCAGCAGTACTAAGATGTATTGAAGATAAAACATATTATGATGTAAATTATCTTGGTACAGAAAATTTGGTTGAAACTGTTGTAAAACATAATCATAACTTAAAAAAATTTATATTTCTTTCTTCACAAGCAGCTGCGGGTCCTTGTGAATTTTTAAATTTTAAAAGTTCAGATGAAAAATGTACACCTGTATCACATTATGGAAAAAGTAAACTTCTTGCCGAACAAGAATTAAAAAAATATTCTAATAAAATAAACATTATAATTTTACGTCCAGCTGCTGTGTATGGGCCATATGACAAAGATATGTTTATATATTTCAAACTTGCAGAAAAAGGTATAATACCAACTTTTTCAAAAGAGTTTTATATACAATTTACATATGTTTATGACTTAATAAATGCAATAGAAAAAATTGTTAATTCAGATAACATTTATAATAAAACATTTTTTGTTGCTGAAGATAAATGTTATAGTATATATGAAATAAAAGAAACATTTGAGAAAGTTGTAAACAAAAAAATAAAAATAGTTTATATTCCATATTTGTTTGGATATATTGCCGCGTATTTAAACGAAAAATTTTATAAAGTTGTATATAAGAAACCATCTGAGTTTAACAGAGACAAACTTGCAGAATTATCAAAAAGTCATTGGCTTTGTCAAAGTTCTGAACTTAAAAATTATTTACCAGATTTTTCTTACACACCTCTTATTGTAGGATTGAAAGAAACTTATCTGTGGTATAAACAAAATAATTGGTTATAAAAAATTTTTTTGTTATATTGAATTTAATTTTTTAATTTGTTATATTTCAAAATAAATTTAAATTAATAGGGAGTCACGAAAATAGCGGTTTTTAAAAATTCTTATCCCGCAACTTGCGGGATTGTTCTTTGACAAAATTATTTTAGTTTTTTGTAAAAGATGCGAAATTTTGCGTTAAAATTTAGCAAAAGATGATAAAAGATGGAAAGTCAGATTTTAAAGTGTTCTTATGAAATTTTTAACGAATCTAGTTTTATCTTTGTGTCCTGTTTTTACAGCTGTTAAAGCGACGAGTAAGATAGTGATATGAGCAATGGTACAGAGATTACTTACTGCTTGTAATCCTGTGACAGATGGATGTTGGATGAGATAGTTTAACAATCGTGAGAAGATTCTTTCAGAACTTGTTCTTAGAGCATAAAGTTTTTTGAAAGTTTCGGAGCCGTAATCTATAGATTTGCGGAGAGATTCGTCGACATCTATTCTTGGATTAAAACAACATCCGTACCGGTTATTAGTGAAGTTAGGATGGTTCCAAGGGTACCATCCGCCGATTTGTTTTGCGAATTTTTTAGAACCTTTTATGCGACATATAAACTTATGTCTCCATCGATTTTCTTGTTTATCGAAATATATTCCACGAGATAACATAGGGATACCTGCGATACAGATAGGGTGACCTGTATCAGAGAAAGAGATTTGATGTTTAGAGGATCCTCTTGGATTTTTAGCTATGATAGGTTTTGCTTTTAATTCTTTGATGACGAATTCGATATTAGATGCTGAATCAAATTCAGAGTCACCTATAACTGCTTTTGTATCGAAATGGAAAGTATCTTTTATATACTTGAGTTGTGGAATAAATAAGAGTGAACCGGAGACGTTATTAGGTTTAGTAACTTCAGCGATAGGTAATTCAGCGATAGCATCGTTTACGATGTGGTTACGATAACCCCAGAAATATTCTATTTTCTTTTCTGGGCGATAGATAACATAAACTCCTAATGTAGCATCAGGGTCACCTTTAGGGGTTTTAGTTTTGTCGAAGCGGTTAGAGATGTTTGTTTTAAAATTATTTTCTTTGACATGTGCGAATATGGGAGTATTATCACAAGAGAGATATTTACCTGTGATTTGGCCGAAGGAGATCAATTCGTAAAGGAGAGTTTCTCGGATTGATTGGAAAAATTTGTTTGGTGTATTTCTTACGAAGGAAGAGATACGTTCTTTGTTTGGGATGTAGTTAAATCCGAGTAATTTTTTAACAGCCGGTATATCTTTTATTTCATTTAATACATCTACGAAAGATGTCATACCTCTTAGGTTTTTATAGATTAAAGTGCATAAGAGAGAGAATTTGGAGTTTAACAAAGGACGTCCGCGAGAGTGTAAGATTTCTAATGAAGGTAAATTAGAGAAAAGGATTTGAAAATTTTCAAGTTGTTCTTTTGAAACGATAGTTGGTTTAAATAGAGATTGTTGGAACATAAGCACCTCCTGAATTTCGTGACTGAGATATATTTGTGAACACATAAAAAATACAAAAAATGAAGGTGGAGGGCAAGTTGATTAGGCGGGAGTAATTATAAAAATAATATCCGGTCACGAAATTAGTCAAGCAACAAAATTTGCCCTCCACCCCCATTTGGAATGTCTTAAATGAAAGTTGGTGGAGACAAAAAATACAAAATTTTTAACCAAAAAGTTGAAAAAAATTTTGGAGGGGCAATTTTTTTAGGAAGCTAATTAATTATCGTCGGAAAAACTAATTTCGTGACTGGCACTTTAAATTAACGAAAGGGGGGTAAAAATATGGTAAAAGTAGGTATAAACGGATTTGGTAGAATAGGTAGGTTAGTAGCAAGAGCAATAATGGAAAGAAAAAATTCGTCTATAGAACTTGTTGCAATAAACGATCTTGCTGATGCAAAAACAAATGCTATGTTGTTCAAATACGATTCTGTTCATGGAAGATTCAATGGCGAAGTAAAAGTAATTGATGAAGAAACAATCTCAATTGATGGTAAAAACATAAAAGTATTCAGAAAATCAGACCTTGCTGAACTTCCATGGAAAGATTTAGGTGTAGAAATAGTTATTGAAGCAACAGGATTGTTCACTATTAAACAAGATGGTGTTAACAAAAAAGGTAAACTTGTTAAAGGTGCAGAAAATCATATTACAAAAGGTGGTGCAAAAAAAGTTATTATCACAGCACCTGCTGAAGGGGAAGATATTACCATAGTAATGGGTGTAAACCATGATAAATATGATCCTAAGAATCATCATGTAGTATCAAATGCTTCTTGTACAACAAACTGTTTAGCTCCTGTAGTAAAAGTTCTTAATGAAATATTCGGTATTGAAAAAGGGTTAATGACAACTATTCATGCATATACTAATGATCAAAGAATACAAGACCAAGTACATTCTGACCTTCGTAGAGCAAGAGCTGCTGCTTTGTCAATGATACCGACTACAACAGGTGCTGCACGTGCTATTGGTAGAGTAATACCTGAACTTAAAGGTAAACTTGACGGGTTCGCAATACGTGTTCCAGTAGCGAATGTTTCAGTAGTTGATTTTACTTGCATAGTTAAAAAATCTACTACAAAAGAAGAAATTAACTCAGCACTTAAAAAATATGCTGAAGGGGAACTCAAAGGTATACTTGAGTATTGTGAAGAACCATTGGTTTCTGTTGATTTTAATCATTCTTATGCAAGTTCAATTGTAGACGCTTTATCTACAAATGTAATTGATGGCAATTTAGTCAAAGTTCTGTCTTGGTATGATAACGAATGGGGATATTCAAATCGTGTAGTTGATTTAGCTGAATATATGGTAGAAAAAGGTCTGTAAAGTATTGTAGTGTTGTAGTATTGTAGATACAGAGCGTAAAGCTCTGCTTTATTATCACCTAATTCCGCAATCTGGAGTCTGCTGAAAGCCCTGTTGCAGGAGGGGTTTTCAAGCCACGATAATTCCGCAATTTGTGGGAGTGGCAATCTATTTTTACAACGAGATTGCTTCGTTGTCCCGCAACTTGCAGTCCCGCTGAAGGCGGGACGTGGCAATATTATAATTTGTTGTATTCCTTGTCTCCGCCAAAAGCGGGGATATTTTAGCAGCATGGGTACTTTTTCACCAGAATCCTATTATCAGGATATATGCAAAATATTTTTTGTTTCAACAATGAAATAATTATAAACAAGGAGTAGTGTTATGAAAAAATCTATAAAAGATATAGATTTAAAAAACAAAAAAGTTTTAGTTCGTGTTGATTATAATGTTCCAATTAATGACAAAGGCGAAGTTGATGATGATACTCGTATAAAAGAGTCACTTTCTACTTTAAATTATTTATTAGAACAAAACTGTGCTATAATTTTGATGAGCCATCTTGGTAGACCAAAAGGTAAACCTGAAGAAAAATATTCTTTGAAACCTGTTGCAAAAAGGTTAGAAGAACTTTTAAAAAGAAAAGTTATAATGGCAAAAGGTATCATTGACGAAGAAACAAAAAAATTAGCTAAAGAACTAAAAAATGGTGAGGTCTTACTTTTAGAAAATGTAAGGTTTGATCCAAGAGAAGAAAAAAATGATGACCAGTTTGCAAAAGAGTTAGCATCTCTTGTAGGAGATAATGGTGTTTTTGTCCAAGATGCATTCGGTTCTGTCCACAGAGCACATGCTTCAACACATGCTGTTGCTAAATTTTTACCAGCAGTATGTGGATTCCTACTTCAGAAAGAAATAACTTATTTTGATAAAATCTTAACTTCGCCTGAAAAACCTTTTATAGCAATACTTGGTGGTGCAAAAGTTTCTGATAAAATTGGTGTAATAGAAAACTTGTTGGATAAAGTTAATGCAATAATTATTGGTGGTGCAATGGCATATACATTTTTGTTATCCCGAGGAATATCTGTAGGTAATTCGCTTGTTGAACAGGATAAACTTGACCTTGCAAAAGAATTGTTGAAGAAAGCAGAACAAAAAAATGTTAATATATTGTTACCTATAGACCATATAGTGACACAAAAAATAGAACCTACTGCTGAAACAAAATATGTTGATAGTGTTGATATTCCTAATGGATATATTGGAGTAGATATTGGTAAAAACACAATTACAAGAATTTCAAACATAATTCTTTCTGCAAAAACTATTGTGTGGAATGGTCCTATGGGCGTGTTTGAAATAGACAATTTTGCTGAAGGGACTAAACAAGTTGCTATACTTATAACTCAGGCAACAAAAAAAGGTGCTACTACAGTAGTAGGTGGTGGCGATTCTGTTTCTGCAATTAAAAAGTTTAAATTAGAAGGTGGTTTTTCACATATTTCAACAGGTGGTGGAGCGTCGTTAGAACTGCTTGAAGGTAAGAAGTTGCCTGGTATAGAAGTTTTGATGGATAAATAAAAGTAATTAAATTTGTAGTTGAATCTTTTTCTTTGCTGAAAGTCATTGCTAGGAGTGTCAGCGATGGACGACGCAATCTCATATTTTTTTTTATTTGTAGATTTTACTCTGCTTTAGACAGTGATTGTTGAATAGTGATTAGCGAATATTAGAAATAAATAGTATTGAAGTTTGCTTCGCTAATTATAAATTATACAACATTAGGAGAAAAAAATGTATACACTTATTTATATTTTACATATTTTAATATCAGTTCTTCTTATAGTTTCAATACTATTACAACTTGGACAGATGGGCGGGTTAGGCGGTATTTTTGGTGGTGGTGCAGACCAAATTTTTTCAACTTCAGCTGGGTCTATGTTTATGAAAAAAGTTACAATAGTTCTTGCTGTATTGTTTGTTTTGACAACAATAGGACTTACTATTTTTTCTTCTCGGACAGGGTTGGAAACTATTATAAAGTAATTCTCTTCTTAACCAACAAGAATATGACGTGGTGGTGGAATTAGCAGTCCCGCACTTTTTTGATGAATGCGAGGATGGTGGAACTGGCAGACACGTACGTTTGAGGGGCGTATGCCGAAAAGGCGTGGGGGTTCAAGTCCCCCTCCTCGCAAAAAAGTGCGGGATTGAGGAGCGTATGCTTAACAGCGCGTGGGTTCAAATCCCACACGCGGCAGTTCTTTATCTGCAACAAAATTTTTTAAATTTCATATGTTGACAAACAAGATTTAATTTAGTATATTTTTAATAATGTTCAAAAAATACTTTTATATTACTTTTTTATTCCAACATTCCACTTGTATATTTAAAAAATTATATGAACACACCTATTTTCAATCTCATACTAAACAATTGTTCATCTCTTAATTGATACTTATCATTTAGTAAAAAGATAAAAAATAAGTGTGGTTAACTATTTTTGCTCATTTTTTTATAATTATCTCTTATATAAAATTTAACTTTTGTATTTGATGCAGAAATAAGTTATTTTTTTTTGTAACCATTTTATACATTAAGTATTTTGTTTTTTAAACGGAGGTTTATAATAATGAATAAAAAATTTATAGTTCTGATAACAGTTTGTTTACTTTTTAATTCTTATTTAACTTTTGCTGAAATTGCTAAAGGTGAGTTTAGCGTCGGATTAAACTATCCTGGTATTGCAGCAAGATATTTTTTTAGTAACAAAATCTCAACCGAAATAAAATATCAAGCAGAAAACGATATTTTTGTTGTTGGTTTAAGAAACTATTATTATTTTTCATCTAAGATAAAATATGTTTTGTTTACTGGGTTAGAATATGATTTTGTTTCTTTCAAGAGTAAGACTAGTGAAAGTAACGGGTTTGCAAGCGAACTTTTTATTGGTGGCGAGTATTTTTTTTACTAAAAAACTTTCGTTACAGATAGATTTTGGTCCTGCGTTTATATTTCTTAAAGATAAGGACACTTCTGTATCTGTTTCAGGTGGTGAGTATGTGATAAATTTCGGAATAAATTATTATTTTAGTAAAAAATAAGGTTGGGTAAAAAATACCGAGATAAATAAAGTAATTTATATAAAAAATGTGGGGGTAATTATGAAGAAAATACTTTTAATCGGTTTCATTAGTATCTCAGCTGTTCTACTTTATGCTGGTGGACTTCATTTTGGTATGACAGGAGCAGTAAAGTCAAAAGTAAAAGAGTTAGATGAAAAAGTTTTGGATAGAAAAATTAACCAAGAAAACAAACCTTCTCTTGTCTTAAAAGGACAGATAGGCACTGGTAATACTACTTCTGCACCAAGATTTGCTGCAACAACATCATCTAAAATTAATAGAATTGTTTTTATAAGTGTTCTTCCTGGTGGTTCTGATATTACAAGTGTATTTAGAGTAGTTGATATAAATACTATAAGCACTTCGACTTTTTCAGTAGATATCTCAGAAGAAAGAAATAGACATTTAGGTGTCCTTTTTGTTAACGATGATGATTCATTAGCAGGTGCACTTCAGTTGTCAGTATCTTCTGACACATCACTTAATATATTACCATTAGAAAAATTAACTACTGGTGTATCAGAAATTGACCTTAAAACAATTTCTTTTTCTTCTGATAGTTATGGAAATATTGCAGTGCCATCTTATGATCCTGTAGGTGAAGGGAAAGAAATATCTATAACGGATGAAGAAAAAGTAATTTTGGGTAAATTGTCAAAAGTTATGTCAAGTATTCTTAAAAATCCAGATGCTAACAGCAATGGTAAGGTAGATTTTATTGAAGGATATAATTTTTCTTTCCGTTTTCAGCTCGGTTTCAAAGGATGTACTGTTTCGTCTGCTACTGCTGATGGAATATATGATGGTGTTATTTCTACTTCAATTTGGCTTAATGGTTTTCATACAAATTTTTCTGTAAGAATAAAGTCCAATATTTATGATAATAGTTACGGCGAAAACCTGGGATTCTTAAACTTACCGATAACTTTTCCAAGTAATTATACTGCTACACATTCTACTACAACTGGTAGACCTACTCAAAATTATGTAGGTCCAAATGGTGGAACTGTATTCCCAGTTGATGGTGAATATGTAATAGATGCTAGTACAATGGGCTGGGGTCTACTTAAATTTAATATATCAGGGTTAGAACAAACTTTTGATTATTTACTTATACCGGTGCCATCTTTTTATGTTGAAAATGGATATTTAAAAAAATTACATGGAGATGGAAAAAATTTAATGATATAAACGGTCCCGATGTTGACCCTTTAATTTTTATGAACAATTTTGAAATTCAGATTAATACAAGAAATGCAAGGACTTATAATAGTTATGGCGGTGGTGCTACGCATAATTGGTCAGGTGTATGGTTGAATGGTGCTGAATGTGAACATATAATTGGTGTTAACGATTTAAAATGGTCAGACGAGTGTGAAGGGATAGATTTTACATATATTGACAAGTTAGGAAATCCTGTTCATTTTGGTTTTGTTAAATCAGGGACTCTGTATTAAAACATATTTCTATTCCTAAAATTGTTTTATTGTAAAAATCTTATCTGAGAAATACAAATTTAGTTTTGTTTTATTCTTATCTAAAAAGATGAAAATACAATTATTAACTGCCATATGCAACTACTTTAACATTCAAGTTGTGAATTAATAGTAGTTGGCGTTTAATTGTCTGTTAAAATTTGTTCGGTTCTTATCAAAATTTAAAAAGTTGTTTATTAAGTAATTTTTTTAAATTAAAAATTTTTTATAATCTCTTGATACATAAAAATTAGATTTTGTATTTTCAACTTGTTATGAGTCAAAAATGTTTGTTTTCATTTCTCTCAGAGAGTAAGATTGCAATCCAGCCTAATAAAGAAATAATCCTTCATAAATTTGAAAAAATCTGTTTATATTTTGTAATGAAATCTGAAATTTCAAAAAAATAATACTAAATCTGCTAATCAAAAATGATACCTGAATCTTTAGACAGAAAGTAAGTGTGATTTTTTAATTAAAAAGTTATCAAAAATAAAAAATAGTGGGGAACAATTTTTAAATTATCATTGAGAAAATAATTTTGTGACTAACGTAATTATATTATAACCTATCAGGAGGGACAACACAATGAACCAAAAAACTATTCAAACTATTTTGTTTATATTTTTTCTTTTCTCATACAATTTGGCCAAATCTGAATAACCGAAATTAAAAATTGTTAAGGTGAAAGAGTTTAATAGTTATGAGGAGTACGAGAGATGGAAGGGTAAAGAGCCTAAGAAGGAACAGCCGAGAATAAAAGTGGATGGAGATACGATTAAGTTTTATAATGAGAAAGGAGAATTGATAAAAGAGAAAAGGTTTAAAAAATATGATGAAAAGATAGCTAATAAGATAAGAGAAGAACAAAAAAATGAATCAGCTGAAGTTGAATGGGGGTCAGTTTATATAATATCGAGTGGGGAAAGGGTTTTATTAAAAAGGGGAAAGGACTACGGAATAAAAGGTAGTTCGTTAGATGGTTATGAGATATATGATAAAGAAGGTAATTTAATAAAAAAGATAGATGATTATGTTAAGTTATTAGCATCGCCAGATAATAGATATTTTGTTGGATATTATGCAGACGAAAGTGGTATGTATGGTGAGATAAAATTTTTTGATATAAATGGCAATTTACTAAACACAAGTAATGTTTTTGATTTCTATGGGTTTCCATATAACATAGTATTTTCTAGTGATTCAAAATATGTAGCAGTTTCGCGCGATGGTGGAAAGAAAGGAGGGATATCTGTTTTCAATGATAGAGGTGTTCTTCTTTGGAAAAAATAGAGTTAAATTATCGGGTTGATAAGTTAATAATTTCTCCTTCTGGAGATAAGATTTTTGCGTTTGTAATACATTGGGGAGTGAATTATAATTCTTCTAAGTTTAAAATCTATGCTTTTAAAACAAAAAATGGTGAAGAAATTTGGGACTATGAGTTAAAGAGCAGTGGTTTGTATATTGAAATTTTTGACAGCAAAATGGTAGTTTTTGAAGAAAGATATAGTATTGTTCATATCTTAAATATTGAGAGTGGTAAATTATTAAAAATGTTTACTTTACCTATTCCTAATAGATATAGTGGTCCTTTTGATAAGTTTCTTTTTCTTACTAAAGACTTAATTTTTATAAAAATACAGCCTGAAGAAAAGTTAAAAGAAATAATTTTCATTGCTACTTGGGATGGTAAGATATTAGGAACACAAGAGATTTCCAAAAACGATTTTTTATCAGAAATCAAACTGATACCTGAAAAAAATGGTTTTGTTGTAGTAAAAGAGAATAAAGTCGAGTTATATGAGTTTGGTAAATAGGAGGTTATAGTAGAATTTATGAAAAGTTTAATAAGGGTAATTATTAATAAGACAAACATTTTTATATTTTTTCTAAGTATTTTTTTGTTTTTAGCTGATACATATACTCTTACTTGGCCAATACCTGAGGGTTCGCCTGGGAGATATTCTATAACAAGTACATTAGGTGAGTTTAGGAGTGCAACACGTACACATAAAGGTATTGATATAGGAGTGAAACAACAACCTGTACTTGCTGCGGAAGATGGGATGATTACTGGTAAAGGATATACGGATTCAACAGGATACTATTTAGAAATTAATAAGCGTTTTAGGTATTATCATTTAGAAAAGGATGATTACTTTAATAATATTAAAGTAGGTGATTATGTTCGTGAAGGGCAACGTATTGCTACTTCAGGGAATAGTGGTGTTGATTCGCGTGGCAATCCTTACCCATACCATCTTCACTTTGAGGTAGGGGATAGGAACAATTCGGAAAATCCATTACTTTATTTTGAGATCCCAGACACTAACAATGGAGTGATTGGGGAGGTATACTTTAAGTCAGTTGACAAATTACTTGTACTTAAAGATGGTATGATATTCAACAAATCGAAGCCATTTCCAGAAAGTGGAGAGTTTATAGTGAATGCGTATGACATATCAAACACAGGTAGTAATCGTGTGAACTTTTATAAGATAGTATCAATTTTTGATAACAAGGTGTTAAAGGAGCGGCAGTAGATGATGTATATGCATATGTAGATGGTAAACTTGTAGGCAGGTGGGAAGATTTAGAATCTGATATATCTCTTTCCACAACAACAGTTTGTGGTTGGAATAAACATACATTAACAATAACAGCAACAGATTTGGCATGGAATACGAATGTTTAATCTATTGAAAGAATTATTAAAAAATTGAAATATAAAATTGGCGGTGAAATAAACCAATGAAAAAATTAAAATTATTTGCTACAACAATGTTTTTTCTGATGGAGATAATTAATTTTGGATTAGCAAAACAAATAAAAAACGAACAAATACCAACACAAATAACTTCAACTGAAAATGTTAAAAGTCAAAACCTGATTCCAACCATACTGGAAATATATGAAAACCTTGATGGGAAATTGCTTTCATCAGTAAAACAATCAGAATTGATTATAACTGGGACTATAATAAAAGTAAAACAATTCAAAGATACCAAATTATGGGAAGCAGAAGTTGTTGTAGAAGGAATATTAAAAGAAGAAGTAAAAGATAAAAAAATTAAAATAATCTCTCAGGGAATCATTACCGAAAAAAATTACACTTGTATATTTATGCATAGATAATAACATCTATACAAAAAATTGGGCGGTTAATCAAAAAAAGTTTAAAGAACTTATAAAGAATAATAAAATTAATTTTATTAATCAAGACCGAGGCGATTACTTTAAATGGTCACATGAAAACTATGAGAAATTGAAAAAAAACATATAGAATTTTTTCATATTGTAAACAACAATGAAACTATAAAAAAAGAATTATCTCAAAAGTTATTAAAAGATCTAAAAAGTGATAGTAGAAATTATTTATTAGCTGCACAAAACGGAAAAAAACAAAATATCATAAAATAGTTAACAAAACTGTGGGAGAGATACAAAAGTAAATGGTTTGTTATTTATGATGAACATAAATTGTATTTTATTAACAATAAAGAGACTATATTAAAAATCTAAAAAATCAGCGTTAAAAAACAAACTTAAAATTTATCTTTTAAACTTTTATTTTTTCTTATCATCAAAATTTTGTTGATTTTTTTCTTATATATTGATTATAATATTCAAATTTGTTATAAACTTATAACACAAATCTAAATTTTTAGAGAAAAAAACTATGTATATAATAGGTGAAAAAATAAATGGTATGTTTAGAAAAGTGAGCCAAGCTATAAAAGAACATAATACTGAATTTATAAAAACTCTTGCATTACAACAAATTGAATCTGGTGCTGACGCGTTAGATGTTAATGTAGGACCTGAATCTTTAAGTCCTTTAGAAGATATGATATGGTTGATAAAAACTATCCGCGAGGTAACTTCTGCACCGTTAGCTATTGATACTACAAAACCTGAGATAATGGAAGAAGGTTTGAAACTTGCTGGCGAAGGCAGTTTTTTAAATTCGACTCATGCTGATAACGAAAAACTTGATGTTTATGTTCCGATGGCAAAAAAATATAACGCAAAACTTATCGCGTTAACAATATCAAAACATGGTGTCCCACAGGATACTTCTGGCAAAATGGAACTTGTTACAAATATTATATCAAAATGTTTAGAATACGAATATGACCTTACAAATTTGTATATTGACCCTGTGATTCTTCCTGTTAATGTAGCACAACAAAATGCTGTTGCTGTACTTGAAGTTATACAACAAATAAAAGTTCTCTCAGACCCGCCACCAAAAAGTTTGTTAGGTTTATCAAATGTATCCCAAGGGACACAATACAGAAGTTTAATAGACCGTACTTATGTTGTTTTAGCGATACATAGTGGACTTGACAGCGCTATACTTAACCCTCTGGATAAAGATCTTATTGACGCTATCATCACAGGTGAATTATTGTTAGGGAAACAACTTTATTGTGATTCATTCCTTGAAGCTTATAAAAAGAGAGTGTAAACTTATTTTTTTCGGGGTGTGGCTCAGTTGGATTCAGAGCGCATGGTTCGGGACCATGAAGTCGTGGGTTCAAGTCCCACCACCCCGACCATTATGTTCAAAATAAAAATGAAAGAAAAAAAGACAAATAAGATTTATAAAAAATCGTTAAAGTTACATAAGTTTTATAAAGGTAAAATTGCTACTATACCAAAATGTATAGTAAAAAATTTGTCTGATTTCAATTATTGGTACACACCAGGTGTTGCAGCTGTATCACAAGAGATTTATAAAGATAAACAAAAAGTTTTTGAGTATACAAACAGGTGGAACACAATAGCTATTGTATCTGATGGTAGTCGTGTATTAGGTTTAGG